>Ga0123355_10003121_pt1 | contig 23655 bp, 20 predicted proteins | sample TergutEmb28metaG_3_FD_89872 | JGI IMG/M metagenome (GOLD analysis project Ga0123355, IMG submission 89872) | Embiratermes neotenicus P1 segment gut microbial communities from Petit-Saut dam, French Guiana - Emb289 P1 | ecosystem: Host-associated > Arthropoda: Insects > Digestive system > Gut ... | reverse complement strand
ATTATGTAGAAAAGTGAAGTAGGTTTGTATGAAACTAATCCCGTCAATAAAAATTATGTCTAACGAATATACTTTTTTTACTGACCAAACGGCCCTTACTTTTCGAATATGCCTCGTACATTGAATTTGCGGGTTATTATTTTCGTAACTGAAGAGAGACGCATGAAAATTTCTAGGGAGTTTGCCTTTCTAATGGATCTGTAAGGAGTTTGCCAATATAGTTTTTAATCGCCGGAATATTTTCCTATTTCCTTTACGACGTTTAACAAATTTATAGAACTATGTCCAGCATCTGCCTTCGTTTTTCAAGGCAGGAGGAAAAACTTTTCCTGAGTCTTCTTCTTTGCTACCAGTAATTCCTTGGATAATCGTTTCAGTTCCGCTTTGTAAGGCTGCCCAAAAATTTCTCTTACTGTACATTTTCATAACCTTTACCTCTATCCGTTTTACGTCCTTATTACAGTGTTTAGGGTCCGGATTTTTACTTATAATTTTTTGAGTTACATGACGCTTGATAATCTCGAAAATTATATCCTTATAACGTTTCGATGCCTCCTCTACGCAACTGCTATTTCCAGCCCACAGGTTAAGCTTTTCCCGAAGAAATGCTTGCAAGCCTAAAACATCTGTTTTGTGGTACACCGGAACTATCCTTTCAACTTTTAGCTCCCAACAAATTTCATCCCATTCTACTTCTAATAAAACCCCGTTATGTTCGTTGTTTCTGGGCAAAATATTACAAGAGATAAGCGAATTTTCATGTCTGAGAATTTAAATATCCAACAGCGCGTCTCCTCTTGTGGAGCCGCTTACTACCTGATTATAACCATTATCCCAAACTAAATTATGTACACAGCCTGAAATCTGCCCCCTTTTACCGCATCCCTTTTCCACACGGCCTGAGGTATATTCAAATCGCCGCCCACAATGCTTTGTTTAGTTTAATTTCGCACAAGTAAGATGCGAACCGCTAATCTTTCAATTGCCAACATATCCTCATTTGGAGCTCTGTAAATACCTATAATTTCCCACGTATATTTTGGATCCTTTCCTGTCACTTCGACTGCAATCATCTCAAAATCATCATCTACCCATAACTCCGTACAGGCAATGATATTTTTAACAAAGATAGAAGCCCACCACCGCGGGCAGACCGATCACTTCTGAAAGTTGTAAAATCAGCCCTGAAGACTTCAGCTTTGCTAATATCTTCCTTAAGCCATGTTTCCATGCCTATAACAACATCTGGTTTGTACCTGTCAACTAAATCGCAGAGTTCTACTCCTTTATCATTAACACTTTTACAGTTAACCTCCAGCACAACTAGCGACTTACCTTCTATCCTATATGCAGATGCCTCAACCAAAAATGTAACCCTTGACCCCACTTCAACTCCCTACTCATCAAGATACTAGTCACTGCTCCATCTTCTTCACGTAAAGTCTTCTGTTCTTCGATCGCTGATCGTCGCGTTTCCCTGGTTTCCCTCTACCTGTGATTTCCATTTTCCAAAGTTTGTCACATTGTACTCCCTGCGATCCTCCGAAATCAAGTCCACTAACTCTAGCATATACAGAGTCCGGCAGAAATACCTGACGATTTGGCAACACAGCTGTGAGTGGAATAGTTGGTGTGGGGGATTTGTCCTTGAGCGCCCTTCTAGTGAGACTCAAAGCATTTCAGTTGCCATGGAGCAATGGTCTGTAGAGCATCGGGCTTTCGTTGTGTAGACGTATTGCTAAAACAACGGTTCTGGCGCTGTGACTCAGCGGATAATTCGTCGGCACTTCAGTATTCATCGGAACGACAGTGTCACTAGTGGCAATACTGTACTGTTGTGGGTGAGAAACTGCAGAGAAACAGCGTCTGCCGCAAAAAGAAAACATCCAGGAAGACAGCCTTCACTTAGAACTCCTGAGAACATCGAACGATTGCTTCAGGCGTTTGTCAGAAGTCTTACGCTTGCGGGAATGTGCTGACAACAAGGGACGCCACCTCACAGACACTCTATTCAGGAAGTGAATATTGTAATTAAAATTAAGATAATTTTAGTAATAAATTCACGTTAAAAGATAGTATAATTTTAATTTTATTCTAGCTTAAAAATCGTCAGGTTTTTGCCGGACCCTGTAGTTGTCCAAGTCGTCACTTTCCTCTCCTATTGGGATGCAGTCCATCTCTAACGAAAACCCCGTCCACTATCCAGCTGTTCGAATCAAAGACGTTAAGTCTCAAGGCGATTTCTAGCCAGTCGTATCTATAATTAAATGTCCTAATACGCCTCCATGACACATCTCTACGTCGCAACACTTCACTCAGAACAAGTCAGCTTTTCGGGAATTTCCTCTTTGCCGTAACCACCAACGCATATACTCCTCCCATTACAAAATCAAGATTTCTTGTTGTTCTCAATTCATAAGTACCTACGTGAATAATAACCGTTTCTGGACTACCAATATCCCTCTTTTCTACAATTCTGTGTAGCTGTTCAGTTTTAATCCCCGGAAAGTTCTCCACCATCATATGTGCAAGTTCTTCTTCTACGCTGCGCAGCACTGAATAACCGACCACCATACACTTTGTAACCTTTTGCTTTGCAGGCACTGTATCTCTCTTCCCAGCTCCCAACAATAGTAACTTTTTACTTCACATTCTTTATTTCTAGCCTAGAGTTCATCAATTTGTCACAGCGCGTTTTGTAGTTCATAATGTAGCATTCTCACCTTTGCAGTCCTACACTTATCACAGTTCCAATTCTCTCTCTCAGCCGCTTGAGCCTTCACGCTTCCACGACTATAATGATACCCATAGCCACACAGTTCGCATTGGATTCCCAACTTCAGATTCCTGCAGCACCCAGTACTTAACAGTCGTACGGCGTTCTCCCATTCCACAACAGGACCAGGATTCTGCTCAATACCACCAATTATTAGTAAAACAGCTAAAACCATTGTGCTTAGAACCGTCAATCCCAAGCAGTCACTAGTCGTTCAGTTAGCGTCACCACGCCTAAGTACGCCACGCCATACCACGAGAATCTACCAGCTCAGGTACCCACTTTCGTCCGGCCGTCCTCCAGGTAATAATCCATTGTCTTCCCTTACCACAAACCCGTCTGAACTCTACGACTCTCGAAGCATGTAGGAAAAGAAACTGTGTGTCGAATTTGTTTACTTCTCAGTGCTTGAAACGTTGGTAAGATAGGTTGAATTGTGCATCATGCACGGGAAGTACAAAATTAATCATCTTCACGTTGTGCCTACGAAAGGCAGCAAGCCCTTCAGTATGTACGACTGCAGTCTCCCCTCACTCCGCACGGCTGCGTCATCACACCAAGCAGCAAGCATATGGCGTGCCGATAAAGTCCAACACAGCTAACTTCTGTAACGCAAGTGAACCGAACTTGAAAAGAATCATTGAAGAACGGCATGGAAATAACAGCTCACGTGCGAAATATCACGCGTTTGTAAACACGTATTTGGGTTGCATTTATATAGGGCTTATGCCGCACACGTAGCAGACCTAGAAAAGACTCCCGTGCCACCTATGCAATCGTTTACAGTCTAGAAAGCAAAAGGGCAGCTTGTAGCACACTGGGTTTACTCCGGTATTACTAATTGAGCGGGAGTAATTTCTTGCAATTTCAATGGAAACCATCTCTCTATGATGTGATATATTAAAGTCGGCATGCACATTACCATCACACATATCGAACTTCTAATAAAATAATCCATAAGATTTAAAACTTTCGGTCCTTAAGCACCGTCATCAATCACTATAACATGTGTTTTAAAACAGAAGTAAATATGCATATGGATGTTTTGAAAAGTGTGAGATCTCACAAGTATTTGCAAACGTTTACAAAGTTGTTGGCGTTGGAGTACATACACGTATATTTGCATTTCTCACATATATTTGTTGGTGTATTCCTGTGATCTCAGAAGCGATGCCGGTGGACCTTCTGTTCCTAGCAGAGTCACCCAAGTCCATAAGGTCAAAGGCGAGAAGCGAAGCTAAGTGTAACCATGGGGATCTCTAGGCTAAACAACCGCAATTCTCAAATCATTCGATTGAAGAAACAACACTAAGAGGAAACCAGACGGACCTTTTTTTTCGACGACGTCTAGCCTGAAACGGGAAAGCAAAACTGGAGTCTGGAAATGTAAGAACAATGAAGAGTAAGCAGTAGACTTAGACTTGCAACAAACGAGAAGAAGATCTATACGCTAAATTTCCTGGGATTAAGCGGATTCAGATGACCCGATTTTTGGAGATCAGCACATACAAGATAGGTTTATTTTCCTTTACTCGAAAAAATCTAGAGATGATGAACATAGGGATGGCGTTGAATTATTATTAAACAAGTCGGGTAAGAAAAGTTTAATAAAGTGGCACCCAGTTTCTGAAAGACTTATGATGGCTACGCTCCTACAGAAATATCAGTTGCTTTAACAAATAAACACTTTATCGCCTCTTATATGAAACCAACAGGAAGACCTGTAAGACAAATTTCAAATTGTTGTTTAAGCAGTGCATATTTATCATAATGTTCCAACAATGCGCACTGTAGAGTAATTAATAAAAGTTCTTATAAAGTCAAAATACGTTCCTGCATGTTTCGTTGGCGCCTACCGCCATTATAAGGGAATTAAACTTCATGAGCTAAAACTCTGCATTAATAAAACTGTCTTACTGTGCACACGCAATTAAAACCACTTCACACTGTTTATCAACACAGAACGTGGCAAGCACAGGCGCAGCACTGCTGAATTTGTGCAGCAAAAGTTCCGCTACGACAGTAGGGTGGGAGTCGTAGATAATATGGAAGTTCTGGCAAGTGGGGCACTTTGGCACCCATATAACTAAATTGTAACTTTTAATTTTTACAATAACACACGAAATTAGGATAGTTTGTGTATCGGTGTGTTTAAGTATGTAACGCCATACGTATCGTAAATTTTGGAGGAAGAACGAGGTTCCTATGTACTATTACGTCAACATGCAGCGGGTATGAACCAAGCAATTGTCAATGTTTGATGCGACCTTGCTTTGTAGTATGATGGGTTTTATATATAGCATAAATTTTCTGTTTTTGCGTTCCTTTGAATCGTCTTGTAAGGCTAACCAAGACTTGCATATCGCTAGTGAAGGTTAGTAAAATTTTATTGCAAGGAATCTGTATCGTGCAATCGTTTGTGTTAAAGTAATAATACTTATAGGTTCATTTGTACCACGCATGTAACTCAAACGCTGCGAATATGCCACTGTGGTTCCTATGACATGGCGTTCAGTGATTAAGCATGATAAATTTAAGGGATCCAGAAGTTTAGGTCCTCCTTGCCTGAAGAATGAGGCACAGACGGCGTCCGAAACGTCGTGATTTATTAAAAAAATGAGAAGGGCATAGTGCAAACATAGAAGATTATCCCGTTAAGACAGAATATGTTATCCTGAAAACAATATTGTGACCGCGAAATCCCAGGATTTGGGCCGCCATTTGTGAGAACCAGAAAAAAACTCCGTAAAATGAAAATGTATTGTCCACAGGATTTAAAACAGAAGACAAGGTTGAGTGCCTTTTTAAACCAATAACAACAACAACGAAGGTGAATTTTAAGGTGAGGGCACCAAAAGATGCCCACGTGGCCCTGCCAACTGGTCCCACTGAGAAGAGCCCAGTGTATGAGGTGAGATTCATAATTATCTTTTTCTGGCCACTTAATGGTTCCTTTGTTTTTCGTTCACATTCTTAAGCTGTTTTCCTTGCCGGAGTAGTTGTTTGTATTTGCAGGTAATTTGACACTCTGAGGATAATAAAATTAAGACGAGTTAGGTTCGCAAGGCACATGGCACAGACGGGGAGAAGAGAAATAAAAACTGGGATTTGATGGTGAAACCTAAAGTAATGGGACCAGTCAGCTAACCTAGAAAGTGGTGGGAAAATAGTATTGTAACAAATAACAGAGTTTGTTGCCATTACAGATGGAATTAAAACAGTAATGAACACAGAACACTTCACCAGAATTTCAAGAATCACCCTCAACAGACAATTCTCTTTTCTTACATTCAGCACTCCGGTCTCACAGCCCTGACGTTACTCTCGAACCCAGTACTTCACAGATTCGTTTCACCACTACGCAACGCACTTTGCAGTTCCGATGAACACCCGCTATCCGCTGTACGCTCACTCTCCCGCTGTGAGAAGACTCGACTGTCCAATTCTTGTGTGTTTCCGGTCTTATATAGCGCTTAGCACATTTCCCGAACATTCTACAGTGTTCCAGGCAGCATTGGATAACCCTACAATATTCTGTCATTTTTTAGTACGAGAAGGCTCTGGCCATGACGTCACGGGCGTTGCGGGCCGTCACGCTAATAGGCGCTGTTGCTCTCCATTAGAGTATGAATATAAGTCTCAGAGAAGAAATTTGAGAAAGTGTAGGCTGGATTAAGTCCGTCCTGGAAGCGACAAGTGGTAGGATCTTTCGAACATGCCAATGAATGTTTAGGTTCAATAAAATCTTTGGAATTTCTTGACGGGCTGATATAACGCTAAATCCTAAAGTACGGGGTTACTACACGAAGTACTTAATATAATTTAACGTGCTAGTTATTAGAACTCCTTGGCTGGGGAATCGGTCTGGCATAAAGCATTTGGCAGTAAAATCGCTCCACTGTACACGCACAATGAGTGCAACTCAAATGTGCAGTTGCAGTGTTTTTACTGATGTGTCCAAAAATTTAAGTCTAGTTATGTGATCAGCTGTCGCGTCATTGCTGACATTGTATAACACAATATTATGAATATGAATGGCATAGCAAGCATGTTGCTGCTGAAGGTACTATACTTGACTGAACCCCATGATTGTTGCCGATTTTACTCTATTCATATTGTAACAGAGGGAAACAACGCCTAGTAATGTGGCAAACCGCGAAGCCTTTGACGTCAAGGCTGCTGGTATGCCAAATACTTCACGTACAAGAAAAAGAGAGAAACTTCTAGGGGTGGCCAGCGCTGACTAGAAAGACAGCAAACTCGAAGACAGACAGACAGCGTAGAATGTGTCAGGAGTGCAATCAGCGCTATATAAGACCAGCGAACCGCAAGAAATGGACAGTGACCCCGTCGCTTGACGCGAAAGCCAAGGGCGGCAGGGGACAGCAGACCAGTCGAGGTCATCGCCCGCGATGGCCAAGTCGACTAAATGAATCGCGTTCGGCGCTGATCAGCCGAGCGCCCTTCGGCTACCCTGACTGAGGTTTTCCGTGATTTTCCTCAGTTGTAAGGCAAATGCCAGGGTATTCGATGCAAAGTCGGGGCACGGCCCGCACTCCCATCCACCAGGTGCGGCGGCTCCACCTAAGCGCCTGACAAACGTCGCATAAATCCAGTATGCGACAGAGCCAGTCTGGGCTCGGAACCCAGACAGCCAACCAACCAAAGTTTATTCCTCCCGTACTTACTCCGAGGCAACATAGGCCCTAGTCTTTGGCATAATCAGTCAAGGCCCTCAGTCTGACTTCAAAATCGTTAGCGCAAGCATATTCCCCTCTTAGAATTTAGGTGTCTGTTACTGAGCCCAGCAGTGCGGTCAAACGCAGGAATGGCTAACAGAAAGGGGGACGGAGACTTGCGCGAAGCGCAAGTCTCCGTCCCCACTTAACACTTTGGCTTGGCTTGGAAATGGACAGTCTTTTCACGGCGATATCAAAGTGTGTGGCGTATAGCAGAATAAAGAGTGGACGGCGGAGAGTGAGAGGGATTTAGCTGAGGAACTGCGTACTGTGAAGAGAGTGAAACGAATCAGTAAAGTACTGTGTTCGAGACCGGTGTCAGTAGTGTGAGCATCAGTAGACAGCAGGACTAAGCAAACTGCAGATAGGGGTATGAGCCCGGCGTACTGAATGTACGAGTGCAGGGTTATCACTCGTGAATGATTCTTGAAATTCTTGTGAGTGTTCTGTTTTCATTACTGTTTTAACTATTTTATCTGTACTATCAGTAAACACTGATATTTGTTTAACCCACGGCCCTATCTGTTAAAATATTAATGGGGCTTGTTGTCAAGAATATTACAGAGAGAAACACTTATACTATGTTGCTGACAACTGGTGCCTGCCAAATCTCAAGAGCAAGTGGCTGCCTTTGCAAAGAATATTTGTCCATCATCCCTGTACGTTATCTACTACCACAGTGTTTCAAAACATGGGTTTTATTTCTTTCTTAAATTGGAAAGCATACAAAAGTATTCCTACTCTATTTGGACCAACATGTAGCAATACACATTGCCAATAAATTTGAACTTAATTCGTGCAGATAATTTCCAGTTGGAACAGTCGTCTCCCTTTGTTTAATATCAGGTGCCTTGTTCTCAGATTATCATAGGAGGCTCGGACAACACAAAGAGCGTCATTAGACGAAACAATGAAAAACCTGACAAGGCTGTAGTAGACACACCTCGCATCCTCAGTAATGAAGAATATCGTGGGTTTTGGATTCGCTACAAGGATGGTTTAGTGGAAGTTGGCAAGGAAACGAAAGCGACACCTTTCTTGAAGTGGAAGGACCCTGAAGGGTTGAGTGTTGATCGCCGTTATGGTATCAGCACTAGATCGGGAACGACTGGCTCATGGATTACTGAAGGTGAGTGAGTTCCACTGTTGTTAATTAAAAGGGGTGCCTGTGAGAATACGGGTTTTATTATTGGCGCTGCTTGTGACAGTACATGTTGTTTCAGTTTACCCTTCAAATGAGTGTGAATATCCAACTTCATGCACCAGATGAAACCGTTTTGTTTGCAGAAACAAACAGACGCACCATTTGTTTACCTGATGAAATGTCACATTCGTTGTTAATATAAAAATAAGTAGCAGCTATAACTTAAAAGAAAGAGATAATAAACTCAAGGTAAGGAGTTAAAACTGAGGTTAGAAATGAGGTTCTACATGACAGCCAACATTTTGCTGCAGTACAATGTATGTATACATTACCTGGAAATTATGGCTAATCTACGTAATTCGCAAGAATGTTGGGTACATTTCATAAAATATTTTGTTGTTTCGCAAGATGGCCACAGTAGGAAATGAAGAAGCTATATGTTTATACACTGCAGACGTTGTGTCCAGTGTGGTGTTAACATTGGTCATTTCAAACATGTATGTACACCCAAACATACGGTAGAGTCAAATTCAGCAATGATATCACCTTGCTCTTCACCAAAATATTCTCGATGTTTTCTCTCTGAATGTGAGACCCTTCGGGCTGACAGTGCACCTTCCGTTTGCTGTATGTGAATTGCACAACACTAAAGCAAGACTTGTAACAATTAAATATCCTGTTACTCTTATTACACGCAATCTCTACAAATAGAAAGTTTTGTACATTTATATTCAAGAGCTATCTTACAACAACCATGAAAAGTGAACAAACAGTGTGTTTGTTTGTGTGTGTATGTGTGAGGTATCTGGTCAGAATAATGTGTAGTCGAATCTTATGATCATATTGTTTATACTGTTAGTTCCTACTTTTGAAGCACCAGCTTCTATTCTTTGAATCTGATACTGGCTGCCATGAGTGTAGTTTGGCGTGGTTTTCCTCATCATCTCCTAGCAAACTACATAACGTTTTTCCATGATAACATGAATTTTTACTAGCCATTCCGTGATTAAATGTTACATATTCTAATAGGGCCGTTCTAGTTACCAGCAAAAAGCATGTGACACGGTTTCTAAAAATGGTGTATTGCCTTTTACCATTTAAAAACGTAGGTCCCGTTACCATCTAATTATTCCAGGGCTGTGAGGTTATACTTGCAGTGAAGCCAGAGTGTATCCAGTGTTTTTTGTTGCCTCGCGGGAATGCGCATGCTTTCGTAATGTCTCACAAGGAACACGTCTTCCACGAGTTCCATCCCGAGTTCCACAAAACGTGTTCCGTGTGAGACATTACGACAACATGCGCATTCCCGCGAGGCAACAAAAACACTGGATACAGTCTGGCTTCACTGCAAGTATAACCTCACAACCCTGGAATAATTAGATGGTAACTGGACCTAAGTTTTTAAACGGTAAAAACCAATACACCATTTTTAGATTTTTTAAATGTATTTTAACCGATTATTTACATACTTTGCAAACGATATGGCTTAAGTATTTCACTGATGTAAATACACTGGGATCCCAATGTGTGCACATCTTCCTGTGACTTGACCTCTAAAGAATAGGCCTGAAGATGACTATTTATTAATCGAAACATGTAGCCTACATATTACCTTGTGTAATAAAAACAGTTGTGCTGGCGTACAAATTAGTATTACGACACGTATCCAAGCACTTCGTGATGTCTTCATTCAAAAAACTTCCTTCTCGTTGCCCATCATTATGAAGGTATTTAACAAATAATACGTCTCCAGCGAATACCACTCTGAATATGGTCAGAAGAGGCCGAATTATGTAGGTTGTTGCTCTACGATTGTACATATTCTATACAGAACTATTGTGTAGTTGTACGAGAAAACTCCGTAAAATCATCTTTCTGCCCTGGACATGGATAATATTAAAAACGTCGAAGCAAATTGAAAATGTATGAGCTGTAAATTTATGGAGACATACATTCCATTATATATTACTTTCATTAAAACGTGCTAAAAATAGCGACACCCTATCCCATATTGTGATTTGTAATTTCTATGAGTTTTTTTTTATTATTAAGAGTACATTTTTACTGCGCTTGATGTGTAGAAAAATACATAGGCCAAATGGTACATATAGGTACAATTATACCGACATTTTGATCACTCTTCGGTACATTTATTTACGTCTTGCCTGCGTGAACAGCGAAAATGTCAAAATTGTCGGAACCACATAATTATTTGAGCAGATCTGAATTAAATGGAGCCTAAAAGGGACGTGAACGCACTTCAAAGAAAACACGCTGGATGTTCATTATAAAAACCACGCACATTAATGCTCTTTGACGAATTTGCCTGTATATTCTGAGAATCGTAGGAACGTAAGGAGGAAATGCTGTTAGCAAATTTAGGGTTTTATTTAGTGTTGAATCCTGTGCGACATACAAACACCAGTGTCCTATAAGGCGTTAATATTAGGACATATTCTTTTATGTCAAATGGTAGGATATGAAACATGAAGTTCTCATTGTGAATAAACTTTACACTGTGTTCTTCTGGTACGTACCAGTACGTTGGCTAATGGAAGGGCATCTGGCCGCAGTTAACCACCTAACAGACTAGAGCACAGTGACGCAACTATGAAGGCCATCGTAAAAATAGTAGATTAGTATATATGGGGAAGGGAGCAGTAGTGTTCTGCCTTAAGGCAGTGTGCCATTGCGGTGAAAAGAGAGGGGAAAATATGAGCCGGATATCAGCAGAATCTGGAACTGCTGGCTTTGTAAGAAGTCACCATCGGAATAAGAGGCGAGGCAGCCGCGAAGATACCTGGAGTATCAACCCATAAGAGGCGATAAGATATCACTAGTGTAATCGGAAATAAGGTGCTATTTGATTCAAGTTTTCGGATAGAAACAATTTTCAAATATTGATCCTCAATTTAGGCACGCGCACTCAAAATATGACCAACCCTGTCGTAGGCTGAAAAGTTTAAAGCGTATCGGTGATAAGTAGTGCTAAATTATTAGCTTGCTCGTGGCGCCAAGTTACTTCCCCACGGCGCCCTCATATCTAGAGTAGGCTTTAACAAGAAAATTAAAGAATCTGCTGTTGTTAAATTTTTTTCTAACAGTGGGATTATTAAGACAGTATTTAATGTTTTCAAATCAAAATTATAAATATGGATACCCACAACTGGGCCGAAATTTTTTAGCTCCTAACAAAGCAATAGCATGAACATTCATTTGTCCACAGAGTTTAAAACAGAAGACAAGTTTGAGTACAACTTTACTGCTGTAACATCAGGGAGGCTGCGTTTTAAGGTGCGGGCACCAAATGATGCCCATGTGGCCCTGACAACTGGTCCTACTGAAGGGAACCCAATGTATGAGGTGAGTAACATGATTGTTTGAAGACACTTAATGGCCCCTTTGTTTTAGTCCAGGCTGTCACTCTGTTTTCGTTACAATTATAACTATTTGTATTTGCAATTAGGTTGACACATTGAGTGTAATCAAATAGGGACGGCTTAGGTGGGCAGAACAAAAGGCACGTACGGGATTTGGTGGAGAAAGCTAAAAGAAAGGGACCAGTCGGCTAGCCTAGGAAGTGATGGGATAATACTTGTTTGTAATAGTATGAAAATAGGTCTTAGAGAAAACTGAGAGAGAACGCAAGCTGGATTACCTCCTTCCTGGGAGCAAAAAGTGGCAGGATCTTGCGAACATTCCAAAGAATTTCCGGGTTGAATAAAATGTCGGGAATTTCTTAACTGGCTGATGTAGGGCAAAAATCTCAGTAACTCAATAATGCAATTGTTAAAACAGTTGAAAATTCTGAGATGCTGTATTTAAGGTTTCTTCTTTACTAAACTGTAGGCAACATATCTGCAGAAACGAAAGCATCGGAAATACAGGGCGACGAAGAAAGTTGTGTTTGTGTCTTCTTTCCCTGACATGTCGGTAGAGAAGCGGCATTTTGTTAGGGATAGATGCCGCTATTAGGAGAGATGCCGCTACAGGTAGAGATGCCGCCCTTTGAAAATAAGCAGTGAATTAAAGAAACAAGATAAATAAATGAAAACTGTTGAAATTTACTCAAAGTTATAAACCAATATGAGCATTAGAATATAAAATATGTCATCAGTACACAATATTTGAAACAGCCGAATTCAAGAGTCTACGTTGCAATGACCGAACTTGTCTATATCTTCTTCTGCATCTTCCTCTTTTTCTCTCGCAGTAACTTTCTAACGCAGTCGGCGCATTTGTCTTTGTGTAGAGATAAGACTCGTGCAGCCAGTTTCTGCAGCTCACACATTTGATCCAGTCATCTTTCTTAGTTATTTGCACGTGGTTTTCCCAGCACTCACAGCATTTTGTTTCGGTTTCTTCAGCTATTTCTTGATTATGAATATCGGATTTATTGAATTCTTTTTCTGCATTTTCTGACTTTGAAGACGCGAAGTATTGGGCGGTTTGCACTTAAGATATCTGTGCTCTGTGACGTCATTTCCCCTTTGGTTTTTGGTTTTTCTTCGCTAATTTTAGCGTCTTCAGTGATAAAAAAGAGACGTGCTATTTTTAAATTTGAATATTTTCTCAGTGTGTTTGGTACTGGAATGATCTTCTTCAAAAGTCTGGAGGAAGTAATTTCTTTAGGGAAGTGTCAGAAGGAAGTATAGTACCAGGAATGTTTAATGAAGCTTCTGCTGAGATGGGAAACACGTTTTGTGATATGGTTACTGAAGGTTGAGAGGTAGACCAAGAAATATATAGTAAGATAAAAAGAGGGACGATGGAAGACTAGTTGGTGGAAAATTGTGGAAGTTAAGGATATACAACAGAGAGAAATGGAAGCGGTTCCTGAAAACGGCAAGAAATCGTCGCTTTCTGCACATGCCAATGGAATGAATGAATGGATTTTACTATTGTAGATGATACACAAACCAAAGCCATATTTGGAGGTGTTGTTTCAGTAGAAGTTATTGTGGTATCAGAAATGGAGAACAATATTCAGACAGTGTGTTGCGGTTGAAAGGAGAAACACCCGTTGATTCAAAAGCATTTACACCAACAACCACGGAAATAACTGTACTCCAAGCAAACCCAATAATTCGCGCCTGCGATATCGAGTGATTTTACAAGTTGCGGCTCCTTTTTTGAAATTACTCTCTAAAGGCCTAAAAAGAACACTTATCCAAATGCTCAAATGTCTGAGTAGAGTGACGGTAGACGGATGATAGTAGCGCTATTTCGACAGGATTCTATAGCGCAAAATGGGAGCTTTAATAATCCTGCGGCCATCTGAAAGTAAAATGACCTTCCCGGAAGTGTGTGTTTTAGAAAATGCTGTATGAACCACTGGACGAAAACGTCCGTGGTAATGTACGGCGATTTCCAGTTTATATACATATCTGACCCTGTGGGTAAGCCTTCACAGAACTCCTGTTTCTTGCCGACACACTTCTATATTAGAACAGGGGCACAAATTGACCTGCAGAATTACAGCATGCTATCACTGTAATATTGTCACTTTTTTCGCCCATTGTTAAAACATGAACATTTTTAGACCCTTTTCTGTTATGGCAGAGTCAGGTTTGTTATTTATTTTTATTCCATTTTCATCAATGTCGAAAATGTTCTTAGGTGTGTCAGAAAGGTTATTTTCATTCGCTGCTCTCTCCAGCGTGTTAAAATATTCCTACAGCGTTCCGTTTCATGCTTTTAGCTGCAGCTACAGAGAGACTTTCAGCAGTTATCCTACATTTTCAGTTTCATCACTACAATTATTTGAAATTCCTATTTCTCTAGCAACCCTGTATGCAGTTGCATCAACAGGGCAAAACCTGTTACAGTCGAACCTCGGTTCACGAACTTAATTCGTTCCTGAAGGTCGTTCGTAAACCGAAATGTTCCTAAACCGAAACTATTTCCCCATAGGAATCAATATAAAATGGATTAATCCGTTCCTGGACCCCAGATGATTGCTTATTTAAACTTTTACAACAGTAGTGGAAACAATTAAATCTATCACAAAAAAGATAAACACAACACTAAGCAGATCAAATATAGACGAAAACTTAACTTAGTTTTGCCGTACCTGTATGGAGGAGAGTTGACGGCGTAAGTGGAAGGTGGTGAGGAAGTGAAATGTTATTGTTTGGAAGGGGATTCTTTTTCTTTTTTCTGTCTTGGATTCACTGGACGTGGGAGTCGTGACCGTCGCGGTAATAATAGATTTGTCAAAGGCATTCGGTTTAGTTCCACATGATAGGCTGCTTACGAAAATCATGGCAACTGGAATGGATTTGAGGGTAGTTGTATGGGTAACGGAATTTCTCTTAGGACGGTTCACAGTGAGACTAGACGGGCAACTATATGAGGAAGTCAGAGTAACCTCAGAAGTGACGCAAGGGAGTGTAATATGTCCTCTACTATTCCTAGCTTATGTTAATGATGTTTGGAGAAACATGGAGTCTAATATACGGCTGTTCGCAGATGATTGTAGAATATACAGGAAAATAACGGATGGTAGTGACATTGATAATTTACAGAAGAACATAACACATTAGGGGAATTGGCGGAAGAATATGAAATGAAGATAAATCTAGCCAAAATAAAGCAGTAAGCTTCACAAAGCTAGGGTGAATGAACGAATATGGTATTCTTTTGGGGATCAATTAATCGCGAAAACAAGTTGCTTTTAATATTTAGGAATAATTATACGCAGCAATCTAAACTGGGCAGATCATGTCAATTACACACTACGAAAAGCATGAAGGACTTTTCGTTTCAAAATGCATTTACTAAAAAAGTAAATAATAATACGAGGGATGCAGAGAGGTCCTTAGGCCGACCAGGAAGGAAACAAGCTGCAGCGACCAAACTCGGGATTTGCTAAACATAATCCACACGAAGCTTGCAAAATTTAGAGTGCAGGGCTAAGGCCCGTTGCTCTAAATTTTCAAGCCACTCAAAAAATTCAGAAGGTTGTCCGTCAAACCAGGTCTCCGCGGCAACAGTGAACTTCACGCGGCGTTTTTCCTTTAAAATGTCTTTCAATTGCACCAGCAGAGATAAGTAACACTTCGCGTTTATAGTTTGACCCTTAGGAAGATAATCAATGAGGAGTATGCCGTCTTGATCCCAGAAAATCGAGGCGAGAAATTTTCCAGCGGATTTTTGCACTCGGAAATTTTTGGGGCAGGGTGAGCCGCTATGCCGCCACTCCATTGATTGTTGCCTTGTCTTCGGTTCATAGTGATATAACCAGGTTTCGTCCATGGTCACCAATCGCGACAGGAAGTCATTTGGATAGCAAAGAAAAAATTCCAAATTTGCACAGACGAATGTCACCGTTGACGTTTTGATCCGCGTTCAGGCATTTCGAGACCCACTTCACGGAGAGCTTTCGCATGTTCAAATCTTCAAGAATGATGGCCCCAACCCGCTCATGTGAGATACCTAGTTTCTCAGCTATTGATTTAGCCGAAATCCGGCGGTCTACCAAGATTAGCTTGTGAATTGGATCAATAATCTCCGGGGCGGTCACTGTTTTGGATCGTCCAGGACGAGGCGCATCACAGGTGGAAAAATCACCACGTTTAAATAGGGCCACCCAGTTTTTGACGGTGGCGTACAATGGTGCGTTTTCCCCTAATGCTTCTGTCAGAATGGCGTGAATTTCCTTCGAAGCCTTGCCTAGCAGGAGGAAAAAAACTTCATGACAGTTCGCGTCTCCATGTTGTTGAAATCGGGCGCGTCGCCTGACATGCTTTCTTTCAACTCCTGTAACAAGATTATACTTGCAATTCGGCACATGAACAGACCCCACTTTCCAACGACGCTATCGATTCCTTTCTACGACATCGGGAATTAGGTCGGGCTAAGGACTTACCAGCACCCCTTCGTTCGGAACGTTTAGCTTATAAAGCACTAGTGAGACCGATACTTGAGTATGGAACGGTGTGTTGGGACCCACAAAGAGAAGGTCAGGTAAGCGCTTTAAATCGGGTGCAAAAGAGAACGACTAAATTTGTAAATAGTATAAGTGAGTCAGGTTGAGAAACTTTGGCACAACGAAGATTGATAGCTCGAATATGTGCTCTTTTCAAGGCATACAGCTGGAGATGGGCTTGGAAAGCGATAGGGAATAGTCTTCAAAAACCATGCTATCTGAGTAGGGACGATCGTGATGGGAAAATGAGGACAAGCAAACAAAGAACAGATGTTAGTATATTTTCCTTCGTAAATAGGATCATTAAAAGCTGGAACCAATCACCTGCAGGCTTACGAGCGTCTTCCGTCTGTGAAATTAACACGTTTAGAAAGACGGTTAAGAGTGTAGTTATAATCAAGGGAATTCAAGTGGGAATTGAGAGTATATAATGATGTGATGTGAAGTGACGTGATTTATGTGAAGTAATATTATTTTGAAATGAAGTAAGTTACGGTGATGTTCTGGGGGATAAAATTGCTATGTACAATAGGGTGACCTTTTACAAATGGTACTTGATTATACTGTGACTATTTCATTTGTGTATATCTTGTACTGTGTTTCTTTTAACTTTTATTGTAGTTGTTTTAACTTGTTTTGTAATGTGTAGGTGTGTGTATATGTGAATGTTTTTGTAATTTGTGTACTTCTGTTTACTATGTTTTGTAGTGTTTGTACTGTGTTTTTTTTATTGTTTCGTTTATGCATATTCTTATTTGTTTTGTCCATAATATTGCAAGGGCTACTGCCGCCAAGTGAGAACTCAATTGCAGTTAGTAATAATAATAATAATAATAATGAAACAGAGGTACAATTGGACAAAAAACACTGGTACGAACATGTACCAAAATCAGTAGAAACAAGTCAAAGAGGCAAGGTAACCATATTGTGGAATAAACAAGTACAAACTGACAGAACTATCCCCAACAACAAAACAAACATTACAATCTGTTATAATGAAAAGGGAACATATATGTTAAAAGACGTTGCAATCTCAGGAGACAGAAAGTGATTAAAAAAGAAACCGAGAAGATTTTAAAATATAAAGACCTTACAATAGAAATATAGCGCATGTGGAATGTAAAAACAAAGGTGATACCTATAAAAATAGGGGCAATTAGGACTATTTCAAAGTCATTCAGAAAATACGTGAGTAACATACCAGGAAAACATGGAGTCATGGAACTCCAGAAAACAGCCATATTGGGCACTGCACTCATACTTCGGGAAGTACTAATGTAAAAGTACAATAGATTCAACACTGAAACTAACGATATAAGCACCATGAATAACAACAACAGAACAGCTGCAACACTGTATTCCCTAGGGACATAGTTTGTCTCAGGAATATAAGTATAAATACCCTGCATAAAGAAGATGATGATTATTATGATGAGAATAATAATAATAATAATAATAATTTAATAATGTAATCTACCACTTTGAATTCCCATCGTCGATTTTAATAAAAGGTAGTAAAATGTGGATGACTAACCAAGTGCTTATGAATATATAGTTTGTATTCCTATACATACACGTATACATTTATTATTATGTATTTTGTAATAAACTATTAATAATTTCGCACAAGTATTGACAGTTGAGTACAAAATTAAAGTATAAGAAGCTGTATACGTTTTGGACACAGAGGAATGTCAAGCAGAGAAACATGAGTGAATACGTTGAAAATAGTGTCATAGAGATGTACAAATATTTTCTTTGCAATTAAGAATCTCTATACAATATATGCATTTAATTTATAAAAATTAAACCAATATTAATTTAAAATTGTTTGCTTTATTATGAAATTGCAATTTGTTTTTTATTCTCAGTTTTATTAACAGAGTCATAATGTTTAGAGCTCGTTTTGGGCACGAAAACACTTTTCCGAGTGCATTAAGGGAAATTCTTCACAATATATCTCAAGTGGGTATGATTTTTTGAATAAATGGATTGGTGCAGGAAGAAACCGATAATATTTTGTACCAAAGAACGCAGAATGCCTGGAACAGACAATTTACACACCAAAGGTTTTGCCAATTCATATAAAACAGATTACGAAAGCCATACATTTCAGGTATACGTGGTCTTCGAAAATATCGAACACTTACCGTTGGGTGGTGTGTCTCTATTCGTCTGTGTGTGTGTGTGTGTGTGTGTGTGTGTTGGTGAGTGGATGTCTTGTATCCCTCGCTGGCTGCGGGATTGCGTCTTGTTCTCTTCGGGAGGGGCAATGATTACTTTTTCGTGTCTGTGTGTGATACGCATGAAGCAGAGACTTGGGAAGCAACTGATACATTTATTTTACCGTGGTGATGAGAACTCGGGACGCATCTTATATGTTTTCGCTGCCGCGGGACGCAACTCATACGTCCCCTTGCAAAGAATGTTTAACCGTCTTCCCTCTACGCTATCTAAAACCACTGTGTTTTCAGGAATTTGTTCTATTTCTCTCTTAAAATGGAAATCATATGAAAGTATTCCTACTCTATTTGGGCCCTATATTCAGCAACGCACATTTTCAAGAAATTTAAACTTAATTCATGCAGAGGGGTTTCAGTTTGAGCAATTGTATCCTGTTGGTAAATGTCAGGCACGTTGTTCCCAGATTTTCATCGGAGGCTGGAAAAACACGAAGAGTGTCATCAGACGAAACCGTGTGAAACCTGACAAGGCGGAAGCAGACACGCCTAACATCCTCAGTGCTGCAGAATATCGTGACTTCTGGATCCGTTGGGGGGGTGGTGTAGTGGAAGTTGGCAAGGAAAAAGAAGTGACACCTTTTTTAAAGTGGAAGGACCCTGAACCGTTTGATGTTCGCTATTATGGTTTCTGCACTGGATGGGGAGCGACTGGTTCATGGATTACAGGTGACCGGGTTTAATATTGTAAATTGAAGCAGGTGCTTGTGAAAATATGGATTCTATTATTGTCTTTACTTTTGTCATTCAGTGCTCTTTTAATTTACCCATAAAATGAGTATAAACTTCATCCACCTGGTGGAATTGTTCGTGCAGTACAAGTCTAGTAAACCTTTGGGTATAGAATATGTCTTATATCTATTAGTAAACTTATATGTATATAGTAAGTAAGCACGTTGGCAGACAATATTACAACTATAGTTAAAGTGGTATAATATAGTGTCAGTTAACTGACAATTAGAATACATGAAGGAAAAAGTGTTAAAGTTTACAATATAATCAGATCTTCAATTACAGTTATACATCTATGGTTACAAGGTTCCAGAGTATTAGCTAATTGGCAATGTAAACAAAGCATTAAAATTTACAGTTACAATCAAACCCAGATATTGTCAATTTTGTCCTTAGTTATAACTACAGAAATTATTCATTAAAAGATTTATCCGTATTATAAAAACAGTGTATAAGCAAATAATTCTTTAAGGCGTTCTTTAATTTATTGGAATATTCCACATTCTTTTTGAGTTCAAATGGCAGTTTGTTAAAAATTTTGCATCTGAATAATGAACATCCTTTTGGTATATGGATAAAGAGGCAGACGGAAGATGAATTTTTTTTACTTAATCGAGTACTTATATTACGATTGTCATAATTTGTATTAAAATGATCCCTGTTGTTCACTATAAATAAAAGAATAGAAAAAATGTATGAAGGTTTAAATGATAAGATGCCCAACTGTTTGAATAGATTTGTACTTGAGTTCTTCTTTCTAATTCCTGATGTAATTCTAATTCACTTTTTACTTTTTATCGTCTTCACTTCCCCTCACTGGTTTTCACTTTCCTAACCCTCGTTTTGAAAATACGCGTTTTACCGTGATAAGTCCCTATCGCCCCTTTAGGTAACTTCTTCCAGTCAGCTATGGACCTATTCACAAGTAGTATTTCCCGATGTCTGTTCTTTATTTTCTGGCTCTGATTTTCCACAAATGATCGACCCTACTTAAGTAGCTTGGAGCCTGTAACCTATCCCCTCTCACTCTGCACGCCCTGTCACCGGTATACGCTTTGTAGAACGCACAAATGCGTGCTATCTTCCTGCGCTGGGTCAAAGATTCCCATTCTAAGCCTCCCGAATGACGCGCAAATTTCGCAGCTTTATTTTGTACACAGTCTAAAGCACTTATCTGACATTCCCTGTATGGATCCCAGGACGCTGTCCCATATTCGAGAATGGGGCGTACTAGTGACGTATAGACTAAACTTTTCGTATTTTTATTTCCCTTTTTCACATTACGCATTACGAAATGTGGTGCCCTCCAGGTTTTTTGAACCGTGTAATTTACCTGATCAGCCCAACTTAAATCACTTCATATGATGATTCCCAAATGTTTGCTTCAGGAACCTTTTGGTGCTCAGCGGAATAATTTAGCGGATCTTTCACCCGGGATCTCGTGGAGCTTAGTGCCTTACTGTTATTCGGATTTACTTTCATTGCATTTCCTTCCGCCCAATCCCACCATCTATCCAGATTTGTCTGTAATTTTTATACGTCATTGATATTGAATATTTTCCTATAAATTATACAATCATCTGCAAAAAGTCTAATTTTTTATTCGAGGTTCCTCCAAATATCGTTTACGTAAGCTAGGAACGAAAGTGGACCCAGAACGCTCCCTTGAGGTACACCTGACGTCACTCTAACTTCCTCTGAATAATGCCTCCCTACTCTCTCTGAGAACGATCTATCAGAAATTCCCTAATCCATACGACCATCCTTGAATCCACGCCCGAGGCTGCGACTTTTTAAAGCAGCCGGTCATGAGGGACTAGAACAAAAGCTTTCGAAAAATCTATTATTATCGCGTCCAGCCTGGCTGCTTCATCTCGGGAGTCTGATATGTCCTGACAGACTGTAATTATTGGGCTCTCGCACGAGTATCCGGGCCTGAATCCATGTTGTCTCTCGCATAACCCATCCCTGTCTTCCCACACTTGTCGTATATAACCTGCTAAGACGTGTTCCATTTGCTTGCATACCGCTGAGGTTAAACTGACCGGCCTATAATTTTTGCCTACCGAACGAACGCCTCCTTTGTGAATAGGAACAACTATGATTTTTTTCCAGTCCTTTGGTATAGTAACATTTTTAATCGTTATGTCTAGAAATCTACGGAATCATGTCTTCCCCATCCATTTTCAGTACGGCACCAGGAACGCCGTCAGGTCTATTATAGTAACAGAATTTTCCCCAGTTGTTGTTGGAGAAGTAACAGTATTAATACGATTATAGGTTTCGAGTAGAACATTTATTTGCCTAACTACATCAGAATCTTTTAAAAAGTCAATATTTAAATTTCCACGTAAGATAAAATCGACTTTTGGTTGATGAAGAGTGTGTAATATAAGACCTAGGTGTGCTATAAAATTCTTAAATTTCCCAGATGGTGATCTGTAGATGGTCAAAATAATAATTTTATGAAAAGTATGTCAAGTTGAATTGCACACACCTCTATATCTTGTTCTAGTATATATATATATATATATATATATATATATATATATCTGTCTAGGTTTGTAATTGAAAAGTTGTGACTTCTGTGACTGAACATACATACTCAGACTTTCAGAATGTGTTGTCTACGATTTTATGGACCTAACCGATTGTTGTGTTTCTAGGGAGAACGTTCAGGGCCGCAGGAGTCCCAACACCAGTAATTATCTATATTTAGAGTCTGAATTCCCACATTAGTTAAGTTACGTTCTGTTAGAAATAATATCTGTGGTAAATCACGTAACAGATGATATAAAAGTTCATATGATTTGGTCTTTATTCCCCTAATATTTGATGAAATATAGTTAGTAATGTAAATCTACTTTTAGCCCATCACTTGATTCCAGTGTTTAGAGTTCGTAGAATATTGGTCACTAATTTGTGTTTGTTCTACCCCTTCAGCCGTGTTTGTACAATTGTCTCTCCATTGTTGTGGAATGGGTTGAGATTGCTGTACATTCTTTAGTGATGTTATCTTTTTCCTATTAATTTAGCTATTCTTTCTTTTTCATTCATGTTTAGGTGCAATCCATGTTTTGTGAAATCACTCCTAGTGGCGTGGGTTGTAATAAATCTGAGCGTTTCATTATTACATAATTTTCTTGAGCTTGCGGTTATATTCTTGGATTACGTTATTAATGTAAGATGATTCCTTTAGGTCATATTTATGCGAAGCTCTCATTATTTGAACATTAGTGTTTGTGTGATATTGGACAAAATTTCTAATATACATGTAGCCAATTTTCGTTTCAATGCTATTAATGTCGTTAGCACCACTCCAGACAATATCTTCTCCACTTGGGTTGCTAGTTCTTTATCAGCACATGTTGCAATGGTTTTGCTTCTGGCTCCGTGCATTACTGCGCCAGTGACTTCATATGATTTTCCCACTACGTGTAATATTTTAACCCTTTGACACCTAACGACGACTATAGTGGTCGTACCGCACCGCTAACCTCTAAACGTTGCATTTTATATATTTATTTTATATATTTTATATATTTATATATTTTATATATTTTATATATTTATTCAACTGAATATTTTAAACATGGTATATACTGTCCGTTTTTTCCTTTTCAAAATGCAGTTTGTTTCATAAATGTAACGTATTTGGGTCCTGTATTATTCACATTTTATATACAGGTGTGCTAAAATTCAAAATATAATTCCGGCGCCAAAAGGTTAACAGCTCAGCCACGTGCCTGGCTGTCGCCGCGTGCAGAAACTACTACAGGATCCTGGGCGAGATGCGGCTGACAGTGGCAAGTTATTCGTTCCGAAGTTAAACCCGTGATGTTTTACTAATAGAATTCATCCCGTTGTGTGAAAATCATTAAGTTTATTACAAATAACATAGAAATTTCCGTCAACACAACTATAATTATGTAGGTTAAAATTACTACAACATGTTTCAACCCTTGGGGGTCATCATCAGGTCGAGCTTAGGAACCTATTTTTACATCACTTTTTTGCCGTATTGTTTTTCATTTGCATTAGGGATCCCTTTTGCATTACAAGTGAATTAAGAAGGATGGAACACAATTTTTAGT
>Ga0123355_10003120_pt1 | contig 23655 bp, 18 predicted proteins | sample TergutEmb28metaG_3_FD_89872 | JGI IMG/M metagenome (GOLD analysis project Ga0123355, IMG submission 89872) | Embiratermes neotenicus P1 segment gut microbial communities from Petit-Saut dam, French Guiana - Emb289 P1 | ecosystem: Host-associated > Arthropoda: Insects > Digestive system > Gut ... | reverse complement strand
TACCAACTAATGCACATACATAAAATTTCACATTAAAACACTTAAAATCGCTCCAACATGTTTCAATCCTAAGATCATCTTCAGGGAGCTACACTGTTCCTTGCTAAGGTCACATTTTTAAAAACACTCATTGATTAATTTCTTTATATTAACAGGGTGCTGTGGCAGCATGTCTGTAATATAAAATATAAGTATTAAGTATATTGTCAAAATAATATAGTAAGATTGTCAAAATAAAATAGTTTTAATTAAATTTTGTGGACAAATAATTAGGCTATCTGGATTGACGCAAGGTTTATGCTTACCATATTGTGCAGGAGAATCACATAACACAACTAAACAAGGACCCTACTGACACATACCAAAAACAGATCCAACAAACAATTCAAAAGTGCAATGTATTAGTGGACAAACAGGGATATAAATATTTAGTAAACATAAAACCTGCGGCCCCAAAACTTAATATGTACATAAAAATGCACAAGGATAATGAACCAATTAGACCAGTAATAAATAATACACAAGCTCCATTGTACAAAATAACTAAATATTTAAACAAAAAGTTACATAATTTAATCTGCTTACCATACACATGTAATACAAAAAATTCACAGGAAATCGTAGAGGAACTAAAAAGAATGCAAATTAATGAACAAATGAGAATAATTACCCTTGATATAAGAGACCTATTTGTCAACCTACCAATTCAAGGAGTCAACAGACCACAAAATTCTGGCTAAATAAAAATATTAATGACAATGGATTAATCAAACAAACATTATATATGCTCGAAACAAATTAAACAAAATAACTTTCAGTACAACGAACGACTTTTCCAACCAAGGAAAGGAACAGCAATGGGTTCCCCCATATCCAGTATAATGGCTGAGGTATACTTACAATATATAGAAGAAACATATGTAAAACAGTGGCTAGACAGCAAAGAAATAACATATTATAAAAGATACGTTGATGATATTCTAATTATATGTGACCAAAATAAAACAAATGAACACACAATCTTACATCAAATCAATAAGATAGATAAAAACCTTCAGTTTAAAATGTCTGTAGAAGAAAACAACACAATAAATGATGTGGACATTTCTATACATAGAAACAACAACAACCTGGACATAAGTATCTATAGAAAACCCATAGGCACTGATACCACCATTCAATTTTCCTCTAACCATCCGTATGAGCATAAAATAGCGGCATTTAGATACTATACACACAGATTGATAACACTTCCCATCACAGAAAAGTCAAAACAAGAAGAATGGAAAACAGTACTTACTATAGCTAGAAACAATGGATATCCAGTAAACACCATAAATAATCTCAAGACAAAACTGATAGCCAAGAAACAAAAACACCAATAATACCCCTTGACAATTCCATATAACAAAAATTGGGTAACTTTCACTTACTTCAGCCCAATAATAAGATGCATCACCAATCTATTTAAGCATTCTAATCTGAACATTGCAATTTGGGCAACCAATACCATCCAACAACAATTATCTGAAAAGCCACCTAATAAAAATCCAAGTGGAATATATAAATTGAAGTGCAACACATGTAATAATGTATATGTCGGACAGTTGGGAAGATCTATAAATGTAAGACACACAGAACATATAAGATATATAAGGACCAACAATCCATTGTCCACCTATGCATTGCACATTTTACAAAATAGACACGAATATGGAACAATAGCAGATACATTACAACTATTGAAGACATGTCAAAAAGGCACACACATGAACTGTTGGAAAAGCCTTATATATGCAAGTATTCCATCAACATAAAGTATTCATTACAGAGCAACAGGTCAGTGACACCAACCCCCTCTATGAACTCGTAAACACAACACGAATCCTTCCACGTAATCCATAGCCAGTCTCACGCAACATAAAACACAACGCACACCCATAGTCAGGCGAATTCTCAGCAATGTACTTTTACACAATATGGTAAGCATAAACCTTGCTTCAATCCAGATAGCCTAATTATTTGTCCACAAAATTCAATTAATGCTATTTTATTTTGACAATCTTACTATATTATTTTGACAATATACTTAAAAAGTATATTTTATATTACAGACATGCTGCCACAGCACCCTGTTAATATAAAAAAATTAATCAATGAGTATTTTTAAAAAAGTGACCTTAGCAAGGAACAGTGTAGCTCCCTGAAGATGATCTTAGGATTGAAACATGTTGGAGCGATTTTAAGTGTTTTAATGTGAAATTTTATGTATGTGCATTAGTTGGTATGCTAATTAAATGACTCTACGAAATGCACGGTGCAACGATAAAGATTATAATATAGATAGTTTGTACATTAACTGAAAAGTAACAGTGGAAGACTTTCTGCTACAATTGGCCTGTGGAACATTTCTTCTAAATGTCCAGCAGTAAACAGCCAGCATACTAGAACTCCACTTGCCTTGGTACCGCTGGTCGACGTTGGAAATGTCCTGGTGAAATCGCTCTCTGTGCGTATTGCTCACTGCCCGGAGATTTTCTGGGAAGAAGTCTCAATGAAAGTCTAAGAAATGCACCTTGAAAGACATATTGCACCAAATAGTTTTGTAGGATTGTGCAAGATCAGCCACCATATCATGATAGTTTGCTGCCATATGATTTCCAAGAGAATTGGTAGTGACATTTGTGACTGATTTAAATGCTGCTTTTGCCACTTCGCTTAGTTGGTCTTCAAATTTTATGTCCTGTATTAACACTTATATTTGAGACCCACAAATACCTCTTCTTTGATTTTAACATCACTTATCTTGGGAAGCTTATTTTTCAAATACATAAATTCTGCATTATTTTGATTCATTGCCTTGACAAAAGTTTTTTTGAGTCCAAGTTTGATGTGCAGTGGAGGTAAATAAACTTTTTCAGGGTTGATTAATGAAGCATTACTACATATTTCTGACCTCAAATAAGTGATTCTCATTTCAGCCACTGTTTTTGGATCTAATGATGTTTTTTGTCCATACTATTCCACCCACACAACAAGCAACAAAACTTTGTGTAGCCAAGCTGCAAGCCAAGCAAGAGTTATTCCAATCATATTTTTCATACGAGATATTTTCCAAAAGTAGTTTGTATTTTCATAAGACTCTTTCATGTTAGTGGCATGGACAAGTAGTACAGATGGTAATTTATTCCTGTTATGTAGAAGCACAGCTTGTAAGCTAACTTTTGAAGAGTCCATAAATAAACACCACTCATTTGGATCGTGTTGGTGTCCAACAGGTCTTTAAGAGAATACAAATCATTCCAAAATACCAGATCATTTCCTTTGAATTCATTTTGGTGACTGTGAAAAAAAAAACAGGTGTCAGTATGTTGGTGCAGAAGATTCCACAATTTTAGTCTGAAACCCAAGAGTTCAGCTTGTTTTTTAGATAAATTCAAATCATGCACACTGTTGTTAAGATCTCCTTGTGTTAATAAATGGGGCTCAGATGGGGAACAGTTTGCTTTAAGTGACAGATTACAATCAAATTGTACCCCTCCTTGCTGGCTATGATCTTTATCAGAATCAGAGTTTTATCACTAAAAGTCAGATTTCCTGGGGCTTTGGTACAGGAAACTCTTCTCTGTGTGGGACAGGCCTCATTGCAGATGGCAAATCTGGATATTTCACTGTGTGTTTGGATTTGGAGCTGATCCCTGTTATGTTTGTTAAGCAAAAGTAACAATCAGTGAGTGGTCTTTTGGTTCACTCCTAACTATGAAAATTGTGAGTGGCATTTGGCACATACCATTTACCCATCCTGTGAGAAGCCTCATGCATTTTATACAACAAATATAAGAGGCCCATCTTTGATCTTGGTCACCCGCTTTACACCCAAAATAAAGCTCATAACATTTCTTCATGAGTAGTATAAAATTTTGCATCAGAGATTTGAAGGTCAGTTCAGCAGGTGTCAGGATGATTTAAACACTTCCTTGACATGATGAAAACACAATTAACACAATCCTTTTCCTCAAAACATTTCACTAAAAAGAACACAACACCATCATTTATCGCAACAAAATCTGGCACACCACTAGCAGTGCAGTGTTTCTCAAGCAGAACTTGCTGTTAGGTTTGTGTCCCAGTGTGTCAGTACATGTCTTGAGCTGACACAGCCTGGCTCTCAGTGATTGGGATCACATGCCAAGTGTCTTTGTTATGATGAAGTTTTCATGCCCACACTATGTTTAAAATATAATAAAGTCCCTCAGCCATATTTAAAGCATACTGGTAACATGACAAAAAATCTAAATTTGATAAAATTTCTTTTTAAAAAGTTCTGTCGCTCAAAAACTGTGGATGGTAGAGCAGTTTTAGTAACATATTTGAATACAGCATGCAGAAATACACAAAAACTCAAATTTGTTTTCGTATGACAAAAAGTATGTTTACTAATGTGATTAGTTTGTTGGTCTGAACACATGCAATTTTGAATCTGTATAGGCCTGGCAGTAGTTCTTATAATACTCTTGTGCTTTTATTAATCCTTGGAACATGCTGTAAGAATTCAGGATTTTTTGTTAAAATATAATATACTGTAATCAGTTACCAGTGTTCATTGTGTTAGTGGGTGTGATCACCTTTATTATGTTCTTTGTATTCTATATTTTGGAAGGTTGTAATACTGACCCATCTAATAAATATTATGTTCTGTTATGTTCTCTTCTATTCTATCCATATTCAGGTATTGTCTGTGGGTGTTACTGCTTAGAATATGTAAACCTTTATTGTTGGTTACCAAAAGGATACGTGTCTGTAAACTTTGACCATGATTTGTCATGATCGTGCCCCACCAAATTACTGTTTTTTCATTCTTTTATTTTTTATTTAATTCTTTTTTTTGGGGGGGTGGGGTGGGTGGGAGTTAGGACTTAACATTAGAGTTAGTATACTACACAGATGACATTACTAAAGAATAAAAACCAACTAGATACCACTTATTATTTTATTGTACTTCTTATAGGCTCTACATGTTTCAGGCACTACTGTGCCCATCATCAGGAGCTCGCGACTATAACGTTGATTATCAGATAGGTCATTTCGTTCTGTAAAGATGGAGGGGGTAGCATTATTGTAAAATTGTGGTACTTAGTGGTGTATGTTCAGTGTGAAGTTCTTTGTCACTTGGTTGTAGCTGGTAACGTGTTTCTATTAATATTAATAGTTGTGATCCTTTATGCATGGTGATCGTAGTGTTCTGTTGTGTGTAGTGTGTTTCATTAGTGGACTGGTAATTCGATGTGTTGTTAGTGTTACTTAGTATTGTGAATCTGAAATTTTACATACCTTGGTTTGCTGTAGGTTGTAGGTTAGGTGCAGTTAAGCTGGAGTAGTGTCCGGGCTGGAGGCTAAAGCATGACTGGTCTTTTCATGTGGTATATGGGGGCTGGGGGTTAATGGCTGTCTGAAATAGCTTCAGCTTAACTGCACCTAACCTCCACAGCAAACCAAGGTGTGTGAAATTTTCAGATTCACAATACCAAGTAACACTAACAACACATCGAATTACCAGTCCACTAATGAAACACACTACACACAAGAGAACACTACGATCACCATGCATAAAGGATCACAACTATTAATATTAATAGAAACACGTTACCAGCTACAACCAAGCGACAAAGAACTTCACACTGAACATACACCACTAAGTACCACAATTTTACAATAATGCTACCCCCTCCATCTTTACAGAACAAAACAACCAATGTGGTAATCAACATTATAGTCGTGAGCTCCTGATCATGGGCATAGTAGTGCCTGAAACATGTTGAGCCTATAAGAAATACAATAAAATAATAAGTAGTATCTAGTTGGTTTTTATTCTTCAGTTATCACAATGATGCATGGCCCAACAAACATCAAAGTCACAGATGACATTAGTTTTTGTGCTTTGTGGATTGAAGTTGTCTACCAAAATTCTTCATTATTGCTTGCAGGAATATTGAAATGATATCTCAGAGTACTGAATACCTTAAAGAGGTAAATGGAGAGTGAGGAGCCTGTACCTGTGTTTAGTTGATTTCTCACTTCTATAAGCCTTCCAGTAACAGAGTAACAAAATGTCTTAATTAATGTAATTGTTGATTTACTCCTTATTTTACAGAAGCAAATCGAAGCTGATGTTTGTCTTACACAAAAAATGGTTCAAAATGCTCTGGACATTCTTCGAGGCGCTATAATGATTGTTTATCCTATGAACCTTCCACCACATGATGTTATTCGCCATGAGTTTGAGAATACTGAAGATCTGTCTGGAATCCAGGCTTCTTTAGAGGTCAGATGTATGTGTAGTTAGAAGATCACATCAGGCAAAAGGATGTGTCAGATTACTGTTTATTTGTAGACAGTCCAGTTACTACAAGGTAGACAAAATTGCTGCCAGAGACCACACACCACAATACCACAAAATAATACCTGCTGATTTTTTGAGTGCATAGCCAGAAGTGATGGCATGAAAATTTTTATTGTTGCACAGGAACTTGAGTTGGTTTGTTATTTTGGACAGGCTAGAAAATTACATTATAGTCTCAAAGACAGGAGCTCTGAAACAGGCCTTTCAGTATGGAAAAGCATATGGTGTCATTATACCACAGAGATGGGTAGTTAACAAATATCCTGGGAATGTGTGGCTCAGGGAACTGCAGAAATGGCACAAGTTCTTGTGTTTGAGGAAGTCCAAAGCTACTAGTCTGACTTGATATACAAGTTTTAATCAGAGTATAATTTTTTTTTGAGAATTGAAATTAATTTTTATTGACATTTTCACTGCTAGTTAAGTCTATAATTTAGATGAGGCTGGTAATTCAACTGTTTAGTTTCTCCCATATTTGTCTGTGCTAAGGGAATGAAGCCATTTGGCAGTATGACTTCACTGAATGTCATCATGATTGTTGCTCTAATGATGTTAGTAACCATGTTTATCACATGTTGATATTTTCAAGAATGCATTTTAAGAATCACATGCTGAGTGGGGCTCAAGCAGTTGCTGTTAGTGGTGTGCACCTACCAGTTACCTCAAATAAGAGTGTTTGTTGTGTTTGTTGGTGTGTACAAGGCTTGTAAGGGAGACACCAGCCATCAGTGTGGTTAAAGACAATGGGTTTGTCATGCTTGCATTGCTGTCACATACTGCCACAGGGTTGTATTACATTACTTGCTTGAATTACCACGTGTTATCAGACCCAAGCCAACCCTTATCATTGACAGCAGTGTAGCAGTTGTTTGTAAATCTTTCAGCAGGGCATTTGCCAAACACAACTTTGAAGAGGGATTTAATGTGAAAGGAAGTTATCCCCTAAGTGGATGTTTTCCTTTCTCACTGACGTACACTGCAAAGAGATGGTGTAACCAGGCAGTTAACCTTCAGACTCCAAGGGCAGCACATTTATCACTAATGAAGAAGGATCATGAACTGGATTTATGGGGTACACAAAATTGACTTGTTACCAGGGGTGGCTTGCCCATAAGGGCTGACCTGCAGCCCTCCCAGAAATTTTGAGAAAAATTAAACTAGGCCTACATTTATGAATAATGTTTTTGTTAGGTGATATGTACCGTCTTTGAAAGAATATGAATGCAATAATTTTAAATTAAAGTACTGTGCTTGCAATAGGCTGTAATTGCATAAAAGTGATCGGGGTGTGTCGTAACTAGACATTATGCATTTGCATCAGCACAGCTAGGCTGAGCAACAATGTCAATGGGTGGGCTGCGGGCATTGCAGCCCAGAGAGTGTTTCACAGTGGACTTTGTGTGTCTGTTCACCTTTCCTAACATTTTCAAAGATAGACATTTTGATAGCCATTTTTACCCATCTGTTTTTGAAGCCATATTTGCATATGTTTAATTTTAGTAGTTACAGTTTTCAGATAAACATGAACAAGAATGCTGTGCAGTATTTTCAGGTCATCAGTTTTTTGCAATTAACATTCACCAACATGACTGAGATTAAGCAGAGCTTAAATGTAAATAGCATGCAAGATTAAATTAAGCCTGATGATTAATCATAAAATCCTAGCTCCATCCCTGCCATAAGAAAGTCCCGTGAACTGCTACTGCTCATTTCTACAGCTAGATGAAGGGAAGCTGGGTGAAGGAAGTGTAGAAAAAGTAGGATCCCAATGGACATACCAGAACAATGAAAACTGAAAATCAAAGAGCTGACAAGGGTGAAATGAAACATGCAGGGAAGACTTTTGAAATGAAATCTGTAAGGAAGAGATGGATTGCTGTTGACAGCTCTGTAGAGGAGTGTGAAAAGTTTACTTGTGCATTATTTGGTTATGATAATTATGCAGAAGTGATTGAAATAGAAAGAGCACGTATTATGGAAGAAAGTTTTGCGATGGATGTGTTGCAGAAGGAGTTTTTATTTTGGTAAAATTGGTATGAAAGGAAACATTTCTCATAACAAATGTGTATGTATCTTTCTGAACAAACAACTGTATAGATCTTGTACTGGGGTGCTGATAAGTCGTTAGCCCGACCAGGAAGGAAACAAGGTAATGTTTCTGTCAGAATGGCGTGAGATCTTCTGGATGTGTTGCCATGTATAGAAATCAGTTACATAATCTAGTGTTGCTGGATTGCAAGATGAGTTGAAAACTGTAATATTAATGGTATAATTGGCTATTATACCATTAATATTACAGCTGTCTCATATTATACCATTAATATTACAGTTTTCAACTCGTCTTGAAATTTAGCAACACTGGATTACAACTCAGGCTGACCCATTACTTTACCTTCTCCCTTTCAAGTGTTCAGTAAAAGATAAAGTTCACCCTAGGACAGACCATGCATGCCTAGAGAGGGAGTAGAGATATATCTCTACTCTTTCTTTGACTTTGGCACTAGATGGGTTGGGTGGTCAGTGCTACACCCCAGCTGCTCTACCCCCTTGGAAAGAAAGCCAGTACCTATTGTACAGAAGACTGGGTGGGCCCCAGGGCTGGAGGGGTGTGGGATATCTCACTCAGACCAGGATTTAATCCATAGACCATCCAAATTTTGTCAGTAAACATACAAAAAGAGAAATGTGGGATAAATAAATATACATAGTTGCCATGTACATGTGTAACAGTATGCAGCATTTGAAAATTTGCCACATACAGTTCTGTTCACACATAAATGAAGACCAAAACTGACACAAGATTCAATACTGTTCCCTAATTATGTTGTGATTCACTAATGTGAGGATTATATAACATTAACCCATGCAGGCTTTCTTTGAGTGACATGCTGTGTGGCCAAAAAATCATATTTAAATGCCAAAAGAGGGGTGTAACTGAATGGAAAAGGTTTAGCCAGTCTTGTGGTGTAATTATTTTGCTCTCTACCATGTGCATGTATCAGGTGCATTGTTGCAACATGAGGAGTTAAACCTTCAGTAATGTTTGAATTGAATATGACATCTTGTATTAATTGCTTGAACTGGTATTGGCAGCCACAAGTTTTAATGCCATTTGTTGAAACCATAGCCCTGCTAAGAACATATCTGATTACTTCTCTTCAGTATTAGAAGTCCTGGAATTATTAAATTACACAAAACATTTTCCTGCTGTGATGCTGAAATTTTGGTTCCATGGCATGTGTTTCAGTTTGCTATATCTTATTGCTTGTAAAAATTGTATTGTTACCCTAGAGAGATGATAAACACATATATAGGTGGATATACAACAGAAATAACATGTGAATGTATAGACTGGATTAAACTGGCTCAGGATGGATTAATATCGTGGCATTTTATGAATCATAATGAACTTTTGGGTTCTACATAGACAGGGAACTTTTTGAACAGCAGATTATGTATTGACTTTCTAGGAAAGATTCTGTACCACTGCTTTACTTTAATATTGAGAGTATAGCATTGCAGGATGGGACAGTTTATCAAAATGGTCCTTTTCATTCAAAGTGAGACATTGTAGAATAGCAGTGACAGTGTGTTGTTCGTAATCACTATAATTTCATCGATGGCAACCTTTTGTGTTAAAAACAGCATGATAAAATGTGAAATAATGCAACCCTTAATTAAATGTTAGTTTCTTTAATTGCAGGTTATAGACGTCACCCAGGCACAGATGTGGTTTTCAGGGAAAGAAATGTGTCGTGGCAAAACTCTGGCTTATTATCTGGGTCGCAATGAGAAAACTAAAGTTATAGTGAAATTGCAGAAGCAGGGACAAGGTCCTCCTGGGAGAGAGCCAGTGATCAGTGAAGAGGAGCGCAAGCAGATGATGCTGCATGCTTACAGGTGTCAGGAAGAGCTCAAGGTACTGGCAGATCACTATTATTTGTAATTTTGTACATTCATTTCAGTTGAATCAATTATGCTGGTGATTTGTATCTTTTCGCCTTTTCAGTAGCCATCTCACACTCAAAGGCACTGGGCTTAGCATTAGCTTAGCATGGTGGCTCAACTGTGTGCACAAGGATTTCAGTCTGCCTAATGCCATTACCTCCCTGTACCTTCAGTAACTGAGAAGTGTGATGCTGCCACTTACTAGAAATACTATGGGCACCTGCACACAGATCACCCATCTGATTATTTATTAATGTAATTGTAAGTTGGTAACCTTTTGTAAATTCACTTATGCCCCTGTACAAATCTGTAATATTCTTTTTCTCACTCTGTGTTTAAGTTTATTAATTTTTGGCTCAGATCCTGCAACTGTTTCAATTTAGCTGGCTTCTTGATTCAAGTGGGAGTAGAGCGGCATGTTATGTAATATTTATAAAATGTATTTGGAATATGGAAGAAATGCATTAACAGTATTAGGAGTATATTACTGTACCTGTCTGTAAAAGGGTGATGTAACTGACTGTAGTCCTTCTTAAGGCATATCACTCTTATCAACATCAAATAGTGGAATGTAAAGATGAAGGTATAGTTTAACCTAGAATGGGCCATTAAGGCCCAGAGGGGGAGAGTAGAGGTATAGCTGTACTCTTTCTTTAACCTCGGCGCGAGATGGGGTGGTTGTTCAGCGCTGTGCCCTGGCTGCTTTATGCCCAGGAAAGAGACCCAGCACCCATCGTAATGGGTAATGGGCCTCTTAGTTGATATCCAGTTAACTGGATTCTTTGGATCACCCTGTTCAATATATGACAGCTTTTACTGCACATTTTCATATCTCCTAAACAGAACACAGGACAAAATCACAACATAAGGATAGGTAAAAATCCCTTGAAAGTGTGCCGAATTCAGTATTTGGAATGACACTAACAAGTAAAAATTGTGTTCATGAAGAAGTTAAGAGCAGATTGTATTCAGGAATGCACACTGTCATTTGGTCCAGAATCTTCTGTTGTCCAGTTTGCCATCCAAAAGTATAAATGTTAGAATATATATAAAACCATATTTTTGTATGTTGTTTTGTATGGGCATGAAACCTGGTCTCTTACATTGAAGGAGGAACAGAGGCTGAGGGTTTTGGAAAATAGGGTGCTGAGGGAGATGTTTGAGCCTAACATAACAAGGGATTGGAAGAAACTGCAATTTGATGAGCTTCATGTTGCGTTTTGCTCACCATACGTTCTTCAGGTGATAAATTTAAGGAGGATGTGATGGGTGGGCCATTCAGCATACAGAGGGGAGAGAAGAGGTGCGTTCAGAGATTGAGCGGGGATATCTGAAGGAAAGAAGCCATTTGGAAGACCTAGGCATAGATTGGAGGATAATATTGAAGTGGATTTTAAAGAAATAGAATGGAAGAGTGTGGACTGAATTAATGTGGCTGAGGACAGGGACAATTGGCAGGCTGTCTTGAAAATGGTAATTAAAGTGTGGGTTCTGTAAAATGTGGGGAATTTCTTGACTAGCTGCTAGCTTTTCAAGGACAACTCTGCATCGTGGAGTTAGATAGTTCATGAAATGATAGTGGAACCTGCCAAGCAGTTAAAATTATAAACAAAGCTCCATCTACCAAAATTAAGTGTCCAAATAATGAATCTCTACTGATGCTGAGTGTAGAAGATTGCTATCTTCTGGCTGTTGACGTAGCTGTTTGTTCTGAAAAATGCTACATGTATATCAAAACGTTATGAATGTGATCTAACAGATGGTGGATATTGCTGTGTTATTCCATGAGAAGTTGAGCAGACTTGTATGAAGCAAGTATATTTTTTACCTGGAATAGCTTTATAATACCTATATAGAGAATCTATTTATTTGTGTAAGTGATGTTTGATGGTCATATTTTACACTAAAACAAGTTGTTTGTCTGTATGAGTTTTAGTGTGTTTAATGTGTGCTTTGTAATTTCATCACACTTCTCAGAACGTGTGGTGTTGGTGCTCTTTATGGATGTTGATGTTAACCTGGTAGGAATACAAGACTGGCAATACATGCAACAGGAAAGAAGGCTTTATGAGTTCCACTCGGAATTTCTTGCGCTTTTCATGTTAATGCCTGCGCTTTTATGGTAGATAAGTGGTGAAGTATGATGTAATTAAATTCCATATGTGCTGAGCAATTTTTATTGGATTAAACTTTTGAACGCTCCATGCGCCAATTTTAGAACTAGCTGAGGGTTATTTTCTGTCTACCTTCAGCTTCAATTTCACTCGTCTGTTTGACGTGTTTCGGGTTTCTGGCGATCTTGCTTGAGATCCTTTGTTGTATCTTCAGGAGAGCGCCAAGGTTTTATCATTTAATAGGCCACCACAGCCTTTTTACAAGTCTCTACAAAGCCGTCATTCGTGACCGAGTCAGTCTCATTCGACACTGTATGGCAGTGACATTTTAAACGGTGCTGAGTTTGTACCCGATAAAGAGAACCTGGTTTGTGAGAGAAAGTTTTATTTCTGAGTGAGAACAACGTAGAATAATCGTCTTCGTTTTAGTCTTGAGGTATATTCTATATTGTGGGACGGCCGACTTTCCAATCCAGGCATGGTAATGCTGCCTTACATGAGACGAATCGTAAAGGACGCCCGGCGTCCACTTGGCGCCTTTTACGGCTCCCAAACCGAGATTTCTTTCCAAAAACAGCAGATGGAACACAGCCAAATCATCCGACGCCTCAGCACTTTACAGATCCGTAGAAACAGATTGTGTAGGCAAAGTTTGGTGTCTTCATGACATTTGTTGTAGACTCCAGTTGAAATGTGATGGCACACGGTTACGCACGGGAAGAGAAGTGAAGGGGAAACTGGAGAATGGAGTGGGTAGCCAGTACTCTTTACACTGTCTCGGGACATGGTGTATCCAGCATCACTACCGCTGAAGCGCACACCTCGGCTACCTGTGGTTGCCCGATTTAAATGGACTCGTCCGTTTCGCCAAAAGACGAAATCTGGTTTCCGCGCGTGTGCCATTACATTTCAACTGGCCTCTACAGTTGGACGTCTTTCAGCCTTATCGAGTTTATAGGAACTGCTTGAGGAAGACGATGTTCGAAGAATGGGGTAAAATCACGTTCTTCCTCCCCGTCCCCACCCCATCTGGCTGGTAGAAGTTTTTGTTTTGGAAGGAAGCTAGTTTACACCAAGCGTGAGAGGCCCAAAGAGATGTGATTGTTGGCCATATACAAGTCTTTCGAATGGAATCGTCTGAGACACGCTTCTTTCACACGTCCCAGTTTCCGACCGGCCGGCGGTTTCTGCTGTCGCCTTACAAAGTAGTAACACACAACGAAGCATACGACACTAGGCACAACGCTGTTTGGAGACCGATCGCCTACCGGTTAGCAACCGGTACTGTCCGCTAACGTACTGTGCTCGGTCGCCGGGCGGCAGCTTGGGTCACAGTGGTGCAGGTGCTGGCTACAGACGGAAACGGGCACACAATCTGGGTTTAGCCGCCTGAATCCGAGCGATCACCTTCACTGCAGCTGCAGTAAAGACTCAAAAGGTGAAGTCATTCTGAGATTGGCCGTGAGTCCTGTAATTTTGAGCTGGATATAGAATTACATCTCTGGTGGCAGCCAGGCCTGGGTTGTGGGAGACAGCGGACGGTATCTGTAAAGGCAGAAATGAAACAGAGAGGTGTGCGTTGGTGGTAAAGAAGACGTCGAAGCACTAGGAGATGTTTGCGACGACGGTACAAAAACGTGGCAGTAATCGAATTGCGGTCACTTGTAGGTCACCGCACGTGCGCCAACACTTTGTCACGTACTTGGTCGTTCGAGCGGCCGGTGAGAATCGGAGGTGTTGAAGTTGCGAGTTGTGCTCTTCCCCGTCCGGGACGAAAACGGGGACGTGTGGAAGAAGCTAGAATAATTTGTTATGCTCACGTTATTAGACTTTTTGTGTTTCGATGCAATATTTCATATAGAAATTAAGTTTATTCGGAGTGGTGTGGCAGTAACTGAATCCAAACTTGAAATGGGCTACGTTTTAAGCGTGGAAGCTGTTGCTTAACAGAACTTACTTGCATTTTTTGCCAGTAGCTTTTCACGATCGTTCACCCTGCCGAGGAAATGTGTCGACCAAAACGCTTAGGCTCTTAATACACTTGTCGAACTGACGAATATGTAACAGAATATTTCTAAAATTCTACTGAGGTTCCCAAGCAAAGCGACGACCATGGTCTCCGATTTGTGTTGAAAATGCCATTTTCAGTTGCACTGGTACTGTGTTCTACGTTTTATGCCACAAATCATTAAAGAATGCTCCAGAAATCAGACAGGACACAGCATTCGAACATTTACACGTTGAAATCCAACTGTTGAGGTTTAGAGTCATTGTCGTTTGTTGTCTGAATGTTCGGATATTATATCTTGCCCGATAGCTTTACACTGACACGCGGTAGGCCTGTGGTGTATTGTACTGTACATCGCTTGTGTTTACTCATATATGGCGTGAAAAATACAATGCCTTATTTTCCTAAACGGACTTCATTTTAGCTTGCTCGATCTATTTTTAGAACTGATGCTGGTCGAATAAGTAGGCATTACCTTCCAAGTGTTTTTTCTCAAGCCTGCGGTAGAGTGCCTGGACGCAGGAAAACAAAGTTTCACATGCGCACTTACATGTACATAAACGGTCAGTAGAAAGTAAACCTAACGTCATCATCCACACCGTGAGGAATATTGGGGGAGTGGGAGGTATTTCTCCTTTCTTACCCTCTGCACTGGGTATAGAAATAAACACTAGGCTACTTCGCAAAGATTACAGTTCCTGAAGTTTCGATGTTGATTCTTTTATCTGAAGAGACGTCGAAAATACAACGTACAAAAACCATATTTTTATGTAAATAAACGTCCCAGATGCAATGCAATATACAAAACATTTTTTATAAAGAGACATCTGAAATAAAGAACAGTATGTAAACACCGTGTTTTTATGTGCAGAGACGGCTCAAATACAATACAGTAGGTACAGACACATATTTATATGAAGAGATGTTCCAAATACAATACAGTATATAAAACCGAACTGTATGTTCCAAACACAATACAAAGTATAAAACCAAACTATGTTCCAAATACAGTAAAACGTATAAAACAAAACTGAATGTCCCAATACAGTACAACATATAAAACCAAACTGTATATTCCAAAAACAATACAACATGTAACACCATACTGTATGTTCCAAATTCAATACAATATATAAAACCAAACTGTATGTTCCAAACACAATACTATATATAAAAAAACTGTATGTTCCAAATACAGTACAACATATAAAACCAAACTGTATGTTCCAAAGACAATATAACATATAACACCAAACTGTATGTTCCAAACACAGTACAACATATAAAACCAAACTGTATGTTCCAAGTACAATACAACATATAAAAGCAATCTGTATATTCCAAATACAGTACAATATATAAAACGAAACTGTGTGTTCCAAAAATGATACAGTATTTGAATAAAGAGAGACGAACTTGATGCCACTTGTTTTATTATTACTTTATTCAGTAATAATAAAACAAGTGGCATCAAGTTGGTCTCTCTTTATTCAACTATCAAGATGATGTATGGTCCAATAAACATAAGATGATACAGTATATTACACCAAACTGTTTATTCCAAATACAATACAACTTATAAAACCAAACCGTATGTTCCGAATACAATACGACATATAAAAACTATAATTTTATGTGAAAACATGTCCATAATTTAATAAAGTGCATCAGAACATACGTTAATGTGAATATACATCCCACATGCAGTACAGTGTAACAACCACACTTTAATTAAAAAAAAAAACACCCCCAATACGGTACAGTTTGTAAAAATCATACTTTTATATGAATATATGCAGTGCAACATGTAAAAGGCACATTTCTATACCAAGGAACGTTCCAAGTACCGTACAACACATAACTGCACATTTCTATGTGAGCCGACATCCTGAATTTAATACAACTTAAAAAACCAGAGGTGCACAAATCCCGCGCGCCAGATGTCTCGGGCGACTAAATTTTGCACGGTGGTGCCTAGCGTTTGTGGGTCCATAGCGTGGAACGCGCTGCATGTCACCATTCTGGTGCTTAGAATGTTGGAGTTGTACCTACTTTGTTGGAAACTTTGTACTGTTCTCTGTTTTTCATGTTCTTCTTATAACCAATAATAGGTTCAATCATCTCGTTCGACGTTAATAGTTTATGCAGTTTATAGAAAGCTGATGAAGTACGAACATGTAGATATTCACGGTTAACCGTATTTTCGGTTGAAAGTGACAACTGTGTGGTTATTGCAGGAACCAGTGATTTCGATCTTGTAGGATGTGCCTGTACGGGATCTGGTAGATAGGTACTTGAGGTTTCGGGAAGTGTCTGGTTTCTCAGTATTTAGAACAGACGATTTTACATGCCTACGGCGCCACATTCCAGGGGACCGTAAGGTGGTTATTTCAGCCGTGGTTCCTTTTAGATTGATTGTATATTGACGTTTATAAATTACGGAATTTATACAGCGCAGTATAAGAGGAAGTTGAAGCAGATGGTCCGTGAGATGAAGCAAGAGTGTATTGTAGGTTAGGTTCTGTATCTTCCACTAGTAAGCCTGTACCGTGTGTGTTCAGTTCTCGCGCTATTATGAACTTGTAGCGTACAGTGCTTATCAGCATGCTTAGTGTGCATAATAAGCGGGCAGCAGTTCGTGTTGTAGTAGCTCGTACGTACGTAACCACGAACATGGATGGGTCGATACCAGAGACGCAGCACATGCAAGTTGTGTTCAGCTTCCATCCAGTTCAATCCGGTTATTGCTGAACAAGAAACAGCCTCCTTGCATAATTGCAGGAGACGTACTGCGGGCTGTTATGAAATTTGCCTATTTGAAAACAAATGACTGGGCAGATGGAGCTGAAAGCGGGTTGTTTGCTGTTGTCGTGATGCGGCTTTAGTCGTCAGTTGTTTGCTTCAGCATGTTTTGGGTCTCGTTTCCTTTCGTAAGGAAAACAGGTTATGCGAGATGACCTCACTGTGTGGGCCTGTTGAACTTTTGAAATATTTTGTCGATTTCAGGGAAACAGCTGTCCCCAGAGCCTACTCTTTAATTGCTGACAATTAGTAGTAATGACGTTCCCGACATGACGGTTGGTGGGGTAGGTGCAACATAGCGTCATTTAATTTAGGGTCCTGGAATGTCGTACGGTAAGAGGTGCAGTGTTTGATAGGTATCGAACATCGGAAGGACGTCTTGGATGTGCCAACATTTTTTTCTTTCGGTTTACTGGCGACACACACCGAGCTGAGGGTGGTTAATTATACCACGTATGCACATAATAAATGCACCTACATATTGTATTTTGTGTCAGTCTCGCGTACAGATGCAGTTTTATTGTGATAAGGTGTCATTGCCTGTTAAAACTGCGTTTTGGCATATAGAACTTGTCGGTTATCTTGTCGTCCTGGAGAAAATCTTATGTAATATACCGACGTGTCTGTAGCGAAAAGTACCTTCTGGGATTGGCTCATATGATAGGGTCTTGTGCGCACATATCTGTCATTCATCGTGCCATACTTTTCACTCTACAGGCCTTCTCTAAGGCCTGTAGTAGTCGCGGTACGCGAACGGCTCGTTGGGTTGGGCGAACGCTGAATTGAGAGTTGCACTAAGAGTTAGTTACAATGTATGAATCTTGTCTATAATGATTGGTTAGAACTGGTACTGTTTTGATTGTGTAAGTCCTACGTTAACGTTTCAACTTCTCTCGTTACGCTACCATGGAACTAATCTGATTTTAGGCTTGTTCAATTATCCAGCCAAGGGCTTTTAATAAGTGGAGACCGATAGTGTTGTGGCTTACGTGTAGTGTAATGACGGCTGCATATTGGTGAAGAATAACATGATTGTAACGGAAAATCAATTTATATGACAACCTTTCTCAGTATTACTTTGACAGCCAGAAATATCGCATAGATACCCCAGATTTCAACGCGGGTTGATGTAGTGAGAAACCGGTGTAACAGTAGTGTAACAGGTAGAGAGTCAGATATTAATGAACAAGATAACCAGTGTACATATAACGTAACATTGAGGCCATTTCGTTCAACCACTGTTGCAGTTGAAAAGCAATAAGTATTACATATTCTGAGTGTGTGTCTGTAGCCTTAGGTATCCAGCATGCAATGCACATTCGCCATATTGTCATCTGTGGCCTGACTTGTTTTACAGTATTTTTCCACTTATCTCATAAACGGCACGATTTTCGAAAGAAAGTTTTTGAACACAAAATGTGCGTTTTGATTTTCTCTACAGCTTTTGTCTGAAACAGTTCTCCATCTGACGAAAATTTGGCGAGATATGATCAAAAATGTATATTGGTCTTCAAGTAAAGTATGCGTTATTCTTGTAAAATCTTAGTGAAAGTTGAATTTTCTCCACAGAGTTTCAAAAAATACTCAAATATCAAAGTTCGTTACAATTCGTCCAGTGGGATCCGAGTTGTTCCATGCGGACAGACGGACAGGCATGAAGAAGCAATAATCGTTTCAATTTTTCGAACGCGCCCAAACTTTTGTGCATTTTGTCTTTTTTTGCTAAGTTGTCTTTAAGAAGTTTTGTCGAAACTTGTAGACGCCTATGTGCACGTCTGTCCGATCTCACTGAACACTCTGGTGCGTTTCACAACTTTGATTCGCTCATCTCTTTGTTTTTACAACGAATTATCAGAGGTGCTGGTAATATCGTGGCTGTTTGGAACTCAACCGACATACCAAGGATACGCATAAGGATTCTTGTGTTAACCGTACCAGTTTCTGTTCTTAATTTGAACACCAGGCTGCATTCGTTTTCTTCCCCTTGACTGCCTCACATTTCGTGTCCTCTCATCTTATTGGACGCCGCATATAAAATCTGTGTTGAATACAACATCGTTAAATGGCCCACAGTGTTGCCGCCTGAAGTGCCTGACTCATGCTATCAAACTAGATCAATTTCCTGTCGCCGCCCATACAGATGCACAGTGTATCCACGCGCCAAACAGACTTATTGTCTGGTCCTTTTCCTTCGAATGTAGGTCACGACGTTCGTCGTATGAGGCGAGTCGTGACGTCGCAACGGCAAACAGCTCTTTGCCATGCGACATTTTGGTTCTTACAGCAGGCCTGAATGGGATTTCAGTCAGAGATAAGAGTGTGGCGGTATTGATGGCTTAATGGATACCAGCGCTTCGTCTGGTGGTATAAACTGCCCTGAAGATGTGGCGAGCAAGCTTCTTCGAAAAGGAACCTGTATACGAATACAGGTTCCGTCATATCCCGGAATCTCCAACTCTTTCGCAACAAAGTGCGAAGGTTCAGTACCAAGTCCGCCATCCTGAGGGCACCTCATTGTTTCCTTTTTTGTCATTTGCCTTTGCAAAGCAATTGGACAGCAAGCAAGAAATATCGACCGCTAGAAAGAAAGAAGATCGTTGTCAGGTGTAGGTCTGTTCCTAACATGACGAGTTATCTTACAGTGTGTACTGTGTATCACGTGGTTAGGCGCAGTTACACTGCTCTAATCTGCACCGCGTCACACCTAGAGGAAAACAGGCCTTATGAACTAATTTAACATTGTAAATATCTATAGTAAGTAAGTAAATATCTGTAGACAGCATTCAGTTGGACAACAATGGTGCACCGGTGTGAGTAATATTTGTTTGGCATAGCGTAACAGTTCTGTCTCTGGATCACTGCTTCGATTATAGCGATTCGTAAGAACAGGACTGTCACGGTGAAACAACGCTTTTGTTTGCATATATGCATACAGTAGCGTTAATACGGGTACAGAAGGACGGCTAGTTTGGACGTCCAACAGAGAGAATCTAAACAAAAAAAAAAATACAGCAAAAAGTGAAATAATTGTTGGGGGGGGGGGAGAGGCCGCAACGTGTGGGCCCCCCCCCCCCCAATGTGTGCTGCACATCAAATTGCACTGCCAATGTGGTCGTGAACCAGAAGGAGAGTTTATTCGCAAAAACTGCGTAAAGGGATACTGAGACGTAGCTGCCTGAACTTAATCTTGACGTTGATAATTGTGATACTAATGATTAGTCTTATTTCTTTTTTGTGGTTTATTTAACGATGCTGTCAGCAGTTGAGGCCACCAAGCAAGTTCACTCAAATGATAACATTTCTGATTTGGAAGCAGGAGGTGCCCGGCTCGAATGTCGCCCGAGAAGCCGACTATCTTGACTGAGATTTTTCGTGTCTTTTCTCAGTCCCTCCAGGCAAATTTTAGCATAATAAACCAGGTTACAGCCGCCCCCTACCATATCTTTCCAATTCAGCTGTCTGATGTTACAGGCTCTACAGTCAGATTTATTGACACTGTCTTTAAAAGAAGACAAGCAGTAGCGTAACGTTTGTAGCGGCAGGTGAATGATGACAAGAAAGGTGTGGAAGAGCGGTCGCCACCTACGTATATAGGCATTCGCCTGAAGGTACTGAGGAGGATCACTGAAACCTCAGTAAAGATAGTTTGTGCCCCGGCCGAGATTTTAAGGTGGAATGACAAAGACAAATTACAGAGGTTATCGCCTGAGCAGACTTGCGCGGTGTATGCGGACTGTTTTATGTCTATATGATAAGAAACAGCAGCTTTTTCGTACCCCACATAAAAACACGCCATGAGGTTTCGAGCCCCCTCCTATTTTGTAGAAGGCATATTTCACGAGGTATCTGTGCTCGCCCAGCGCAGATGCACGTGATAGCGTGCCCTTCTCACGGGTGCAACTGTATGCGACGAACATCAATAGTTCCACGTTTCGTTAGGCGGAGTGCCTCCCTACCTCCAACCAAGTCGGTATCTTCAGTTGCTAGCAAATGATTCAGTCGTCCCAGATGGTTTCCACCTTCTACCGTCATAACTAAATAGACCGTGCATTGTGTTCTCCTCGATGTCAGGCTGTTTCATGCAGAATTTTATGGTTTAGGGCATGCGAGAGCGGGTAAAATTTGTGGTAATATGACCTTTCAGGATCGCGGTACTTTTATGGGGTGCGAATCTAATTAATCTACAGACCAGTTTGTGCATGAAGATATTACCTGCTAGGGTATGGCGCTGTGTACTCTGGTAGATAGGCACACACATATACCAGACCATACGGTGTCACTTTACAGAAAGTAGCGATGTTCTTAGTCACTACCTTCGAAATCCGAAATTTCACAAGTCTAGGCATGGGTGAATTCGAGGGGTACTCCAAGAAGGGAGAATAACTGGCCGACGTGCGTTCCGAGCGGGTGTCAATAGGAATTAGCGTTAAGGGTAAGGAGCAGATCGATCGGTGTGCCCAGTACTGCCTTGTTATTATTCGGTACCAGCGAAATATCATGTGCAGTGAAATATAGGTCGTGGACAGAAGGGGTACATCAATGGGTTAAGGGCCCATCCAACACAGTTCGATGCTGCAGTCAGGAAACTCATGGACTGTTTGAAACAGAATGCATTGGGAGACAGGCGCATTACACAGGAAAATGAAATTTGTCTAACTTCTGTTTGATTATTCAGTCAAAGTTTATAATAACAAAATTGCCTTTTACTTTGATTTATATTGGTACACAGGGTGATCACGTGGAATGCGGGCGAATTGAATGTAAGTTTTAATGTTGCTCAAGGAGTACGAGACACAGGAATGAAAACTGAACTTTTTTTGAAGGTATCTGATTCTGATATTTGACACGTCGTTGCTGGGCGAGTAGTTCCCCACTTTTCGAAGTTTCGTATTGCCTTCTTGAGGTGTTAGGCAGTCATTATAGATCTGAAGATGAAGGAACTGCGATCCCTCGGAACCTGGAGAACCGCTCACGCAGCGGTACAGCTTCACACCTCAGAAGACTGGAATCTTCAACAGCGCAATTGTGAAAACTTAAAATATCGCTTGAAACCGATCAAGTTTTGGTGACCTGTATTTAACAGTTTGCAAACGTTTAATGAGGGCACCGTGAGTAGCGCGGCACAAAGCACATGTATATTCAGGTTCACTCGAGATATTTCTAAGCATGGCTGATATAAACGTGGTTGTAGCAGCTTCTGTCGCCCAAGCACGTTTCAATAAAGCGGTGGGCCATGGTGGTATTAGTTACAAATGGGTGTAGTCTTGTGGCTGGTATTCTAATTCTAGCGTGCTGCAAAAAAAAAAAAAATGGCTCACAAGAGTGATGTGAGCAGCAGAAGTTTGAGAACCATCTGCCGAAGTGAGACCCATCCTTGAAGACAAGTGCCTATCGCGAATGCTTAGAGTCGTTCTAATACACGATTTGAAAGCGTGCGCCAGCTCTCAGATTGACCCGTTTTTCTGCTGGCAGAGCTTTGCTTCATTTGCACATCTCTCAAGTCATACTAAAGATATGTAACTGAGGCAAACTTACTCATGGACGAGACTAAGAAGTTCGCAGGAAATACTCCGAATGCGTACCGACAAACGTGTGAGGAACTGTCAGTGCTGATTACAAGGTACGAAGTTTATCCGATCGTTGCTGGGTTACGTAGTATTAAATAGCATGCAGATTGCTTCAGCGGATTGAAAGTTATTAGAAAGGGCAATTTCCATTTTACAAATCGTTACAGTCCTTTACGGAGTCTGCTAAAGTACCTCACACAAACAAGACAACGTGCAGGGTACCGGACAGGATCCAGTTACATTCATAGCGCAGTGGATGTTGGTAGAACAAGAAACCAAATGGCAAGAGGACAGTTGTAAATAATAATAATAATAATAATAATAATAATAAACAAGGCTTATTTTAAAAACAAAGCAGGAAGTAATGCAGTCACAACCCATTCAGATACGAAGAGGAATATTCCAAGGGGACTCTCTTTCGCCATTATTCTTTTGCATTGCACTCATTCCATTAACAAACGAGCTGAACAGGGCTGATTGTGGATATCAAGTACATGGAGCTGAGAGGAAAATAAGTCACTTATTGTATATGGTTGAATTGAAACTGCTAGGTAGAAATGAGAATGATTTGAAGAATGAAATGAAAATTGTGCAAACAATTAGAAAAGATATAAATGTGAATTTTGGTTTAGAAAAATGTGCAAGAATATGTTTGAAAACAGATAGTGTCCAAAGCAAAGTGCATGTGGGAAACACATTTGAGAACGACATTAAAGAACTGGACCCAAGAAAAGCATATAAGTATTTAGGCATAGAAGAGAGTTTTGACATACAGCATAAGAATGAGAAAGAAAAGCTGAAGAAGGAATACTTGAG
>Ga0123355_10003119_pt1 | contig 23657 bp, 38 predicted proteins | sample TergutEmb28metaG_3_FD_89872 | JGI IMG/M metagenome (GOLD analysis project Ga0123355, IMG submission 89872) | Embiratermes neotenicus P1 segment gut microbial communities from Petit-Saut dam, French Guiana - Emb289 P1 | ecosystem: Host-associated > Arthropoda: Insects > Digestive system > Gut ... | reverse complement strand
TCTCCCCAGAGGTTCAAAAGTATATACAGCTTCACAGACGAAAAACATCATGAGTGACGCACTGGCATTAGCTAACAACCCTATACCTGCTAGTGTTGCTACTGCAATGACAACAACTGGCGCAAGGATGAGCGGTAAAAATTCACTTGATAACTATACTATTGCAGCAGTTGTTAATGGTCTCGCGCAATCAATTTCTGCTACTGTTTCTAGCGCAATTGCCAGCAATAGTGGTGGGCATATTTCAAGTGGTGGCAGTAGAAACGAATTGATACTTGAATTGGACGCTCAGAAATTAGGCCGTGTATTATTAGACGGTGCTTTGCAAGACGCAGCAAACCGAAAGGGATTAAAACTGGTAGAAATATAAGAGGTGTATATTATGGGGAATCATGCCAACTGGCAATGTACCTATGCTGGGGTTGAATTGCCTAAGCTTTCAAGAAATGGCTTGCGTGAAGAGTTGCAACCTATTGACCTTGCGGAGCGTAACGCCTATGGTGAATTAATGCTTGAAGTAGTCGCCGATAAAGTGCGTGTGTCTTGTACTTTTCTACGCCTTAATGGCGAACAAGTACACGATCTTATGTCTACTCTTAAAAAAAACAGAACTGGGGAATTTACGTATTATAGCGCGTCAGAGGGTGGCATACGCACAATTGACGCATATTATGGTGCAGGTGCGCCATCTGAAATGCTTCTGTATGATGATGACATGGAGCTTCAACGGTACAGCTCTGTTACAATAAACTTCATTCAAAGATAGGTGGTAATTATGGTATCGCAAGCGTATAAAGACGCGATATACCCTGGTATAAATGAAAGGGGACGCAAAACATTTGCAGAAGTAATATATACGCTAACTGCCCCTGATAGCAAAGAAGGCGGCATATTTGAGTTACCGCTAGGGAATGAGATATCACGCCCTGACCAAGTTATGAATGAAATCAGATTGCAAGTTGCACCAGTTGGGACATTAGAGCCTGACAATTGGTGGCTTGATGGCAGATTTATGATTCCTGTACCACCGCAGGAACAGCCAAATTTAGAAATTGGATGGTGGTCTGATAAAGTGTCAGATGGCAACGGTTATTTTGCTGAACCGTTGGTTATAGAGCGTGTGTTTGATTCAGTTCAAACCTTTAATACCCTTGGCATTGTTTTCGATGTTGAAGGTGATAATGCTTGTGCTGATTTTGATGTGTCATTTTATAATGGCTTTGGTGCGCTAGACTATAAACATGAAGAGCGTGATAACATGCTTACAAATTATCGCACTCCAAGGGCAGGGATAGACATTCTTAGAGTCGTTGTCACTATTTATCGAACGGCTAAACCTTTTCGTTTTGCTAGAATAATTGAGATGGATTTTGGAATGGTTTTGACATATACTAATAATGAATTATCTAGCGTTAATTTAATTAATGAGGTTGACCCTACAGGACGCTCATTTATATATCCAGAATTAAGCATAACGATATTAAATGACGGCAACTATGACCAATTCGACCCGACGACATATGCGCCATATTTTGTGCGTCGCCAAAGATTTGAATATCGACATGGCGTACTATTAGATGACGGCACTGTAGGATGGGTTGATTGTGGGGCATATTTGCTTGCTAGATGGTCTGTTTCTGATTCTGTCGTTACATTCAGGGCTGCTGGACGCACATTTGAATTAGAAAATAATGATTTCTTTGGTAGTAGTTTTGAAACATATACAATTGCACAACTAATTAGAAGATTCTATCCACAAACAGACATTGATATTCCTTCACCACAAATAATAGGCTATTTTGGAAATGTAAATTATAGACGCGCATTAACAATGCTAATAGAATTGTCTTGCTGTTTAGTATATGAAGATAGGAATAACAGACTGCAATTTGTAGATGTTGCAACAAGTAGCGATTATTCTGTTGATTCGATTAATTATAGAAATATCAAAGCTCATCCCAATGCAACCATAAAGGAATATTTCAATTCAATATTGCTTGCTGAATATGATATGTCTATAGAGACTCGTCAAATATCGCGTAATACGCAATCAACTGGAAATATTAATGTTGTATTTAGTGCGCCAATAAAAGGAGAGCCAGATTATACCTTGCCTGAAGGTTACGAATTGGAAGATGTACAATGGCATACAATGTATATGACAGCTAATTTGATTTATAATGGTACAGGTGAAGAGTTAGAATATATTGAACTTATTATACGTGGCGAGGTTGTCACTTTAACCAGACAAGATAATTTGTATTTTGCCCCGTGGTACACAGGGCGTGAAGAAGTACGGGCATATCCTGTTAATTTGCCGTTTTTTATTCGCAATTCAGAAGGATATTCAGATATGAAAGAATGGTTTTTGACGAGACGATTTGATATGCTTGAAAGGCAATTGTATGTAAATGTTAATTGGCGCGGAAACCCAGATAGGGAAGTTGGAGAATATGTAAATATGCAGTATAATGAACGTGGTGCAACACAGGGTATGCACATAACTAAAACAGAAATCAGCTTTAATGGTACGCTTGAAGGAAATATATCTGGCATTGGCAAAAATCCATTGCTTGTGCGTGGAGGTTAATACTTAATGCTTGGTGAATGGACACCGATAGATAGTCAAGACGCACGAACAACACCATTAGTACACAGCAAACCAGATGAACCTCAAATAATCGACCTTGTGTTTCAATATCAAGAGCAGTTACGCCATTTGGTTTTGGTATACCTAGACCGAAATGTGTTTCTTGAAGAGTTCGACATGACGGGCGACATCCGTACTATACCTTGGAAAGAATTGTTCAATGCTATTGAAACAAACTTAAATCACTTGGTTGCAACAGACTTCGTGCCTGGTATGGAATTCACTAAAATATGGCGCGGCGGTGTTGAAGATTCTAAATTTTTAGATTATACTGATGTAAACAGATGGTTTGCGACGATACAATTATTGTATAGATTTATCCAGTCGTTGCAAGTCAGGTACTACGAGACAAATGCGTTTTACCTCGGCATGAATCCCGACCATCAGATTATTGGCATTCCACAACCGCCAGTATGGCAACGTGCAACACGCTTGCGTGATGCTGGGCAAGTACTAATAGGTGGACGACTTGCTGGTACATGGGGCGATTCGCTTGATATTGATACTATGCCAACCATGGGAAGTAATAGTTTAATTACTAGCGATAGCGTATATCAAGCATTGGTTAACGCAGGGGTGTTTGACTAGGAGGACTTAATATGAGCGAAGCAGTACGTCCAATTTTCCAAGACAGAGTACTCCATGACCTTAATGGTAACAACCGTGCGCAGTTTGATACATTAGACTCGTTTTTGCCTTTGCTGAACGAAATTAAACAAGATGGTACGTTCATGACCGCTGGACAGATGAATAACATGTTGTACGCGCTAAATATCACAGCTTTTGGCAATGTGCAATATGACTTGGATATGACCAACCGCAGAGACCGTATCCTACGGATTTGGGACACTATCACTGTTGACGATGTACTACAGGAGCGGACGTTATTTAACGCAAGGCTACGGAACACCTCTGGGAACCTATGGGAGTATACAGAATTATTATATGATACCGTATATTCAGAAGATCTTGGAGTAACTCATCATACGCTAATACAGGAGCGACGTGTCGAACTCACGAGACATAGCCGCCGTAAATTTACAGGAAGGGTGCTGTAATGCTTGACTTGCTTTTTAGTGAAGGTTTAGGCGGTGCGTCAGGGCTACACATCCCAGTCACAAGCGGCACAACAGCGTATAACGCGACTCACGAAGACATAGACGATGAAGTATTTGATACTGGGATGCTAGTTACTGTCACATTTACAAGCGCAAGTACTGGGGCAGTTACACTAAATATCAATGGTTTAGGTGCGCGTGTGGTATTAGGTGAAAACTTAACGCAGATAGGTGCAGGGGGAATCATTGCTGGTGTGACACATCTACTACATTTTAACGGTACGTCATTTTTAGCTTTGACCCACAGAGAGCGCAGGGCAATGGGATTTATGCCAACATCTACAACGGCCAATAGAGTGTTTGCGGTTGAGGCGTCAAATACCAACCCAGAATTTCAACAGGTTAATGATGCGATGATTGCTAATAATGCAGTGCGTACAGCACATATTCAGGACGCTAATGTGACGACAGCGAAAATAGCAAATAGAGCAGTCAATGGCACAAGGCTAATGACATCTGGTGTAGCTAACAGGGTACTAGCCGTAGATGTAGCGAATAGCGACTCATCATTTACACAAATCACAGGCGGCAATGGTGGGATGATTTCAGATAGCATAGCCTTACCAGGAAACCCGTCACGAACTGCTACACAGCAACTTTCAGACGACAGCTTAAATTTTGCAACCACAGCATGGGTCAGAGATTGGACGGCAGCAGTTGGTACGGCTCGTATCATTGCGTTTGGCCAAGCCTCTTCAGTAGGCACGACGGCCACTATTACAATACCACCTATAATACCAAGCCAAGCATATGTAGTTGCCAGCGGCTTTGTTGAATTTGTCTGGCAGCAACAATTTGGTGGGCAAGTGACACGCCTTGCTGTGCCGCCTGTCTCAAATATCACTTCAGAAACATCACTGCAAATTCAAGCATGGATGCCTATTTTTAATAGTTCAAGCATTGCTGACCCCGTGTCTTGGAATGTTCGGTGGGTGCTATTTGCATTCAATAGAATTTAGGATGGTGACTATTTTTTATGTATGTATATGTGCAAACATCTGATGACGGACATATAGAGTCTGTTTCGCATTTTATAGAGCAGATGTCTAATATTCCAAACTTGTATTTTATAGAGGACATTGCGGCCATGCCAAAATCACCATCTGGATATGCTGGATGGAAATATATTGATGGTGAATTTATTCCTCCTATTGAGAGCAAGACAGAGCTTCAGAAGCTAAGTGATGAATTGCAAACAATTGATAGTGAATTGCGAAATATATTTAACGAAGAGAAGTTTCAAGAATGGCTAAACAACGGAAAAATTTCAAAATCAAGTAATGCTTTGCAACGAGAATCACGGAAGAATAAACTGATAGAATTACGAAGTGATATAATATTAAAATTAGAAAGTGATAGGTGAGATCGTGTCTAATAATGTAGTCGATAGCCCATTGTCCGTAGTTGCTGTACAAAATGCACTTAATCAATCACATTCACATTCTAACCATGTAATTCTTGATGGAGTTACAGCTTCTCCCGAGAATGTATTTCAACAAGCTTCAAACGTATCAGACTCAAACATGGTTATGGTTGGTGGCTCACAACCTGGCACATGGGGAGAATCAATCTCTGTTGTAAATAAAATCGAAGAAGGAAATGACGGATTAATAACAAGTGGAGGAGTGGCAGAGGCATTGAGTAATATTTTTAGAACATCTGAGCCTGTACCACAGGGGAACCCATTGCCTATTGCAGATGGCGGCACAGGTGCAATCACGGCCGCAGAGGCTAGAGCGAGTTTAGGGGCGGCGTCATTCGCCAGTGTGAATGGTATAAACCTACATGGCGGCACTGATTTTAATAATCTGACTACACCAGGAGTGTACTGTGTATTTAGTACGACTGATGCTGCTACTATGTTCAATTTACCTTTACCACAAGCTGGTTCATTAGAGGTTATCCCTTGGGCCGCAGGTGCTTCGGCTGTGCCAGTCCAAAGATATACTACTTGGCCGAATGGAACTACATTTACTCGAACTCAATTAGGAGGCGGCAGCAGCAGCAATTTGTGGAGTAATTGGAATGAGCTACATGATTCTATAAATCACCCAGTTGAACATGGGACGTGGAATCCTGTATTAACAGGCTCTGCAACAACTGGCGAACTTTTAATCCCTCTTGCTGGTCGGAATCGCTTTTACCGTAGTGGCAATATGGTTTTGCTTACTCTTTTCTTACACCATCCTAGTTTTAATCCAAACGGATATTCAGGTAATTTATCTATAACTGGTCTTCCTTTTCAACCAATTGGAGAGGCTACATTTCACGGTATGGGATACGGAGGTGCGCAGAGCTTATTTAATAACACCGAGCCTATCATTGCAGGTTTAGCTCAATTGGCAGGAGGAGCGTGGCTCAACGAGCTGATTTCAGGAGTGCCTATTACTGCTAGTCATTTAAGAAGCGGTGTAGTTAACTTCACTTTTACCATAACCTATGGATGCGCATAAGAGACTTTGTGACGAATAAGAAGGATTGGAGAATTCTGAAATGAAAACAAAAACAATAATCTGGTTCGACAACGGCAACGATGAAAACTTAACATTCTCACTTGCTGCGCAAAGCTATTTCATTGATGATAACGGAGATTTCTTACTTGATAGGAACGGAAACCGTGTCAAAGACGGCGATTTAGTACGCGAGGCGGTAGCACCAGGACAGATTGACAGGGTGGTTGCGTTCACGGAACAACATGGAAAAATTAACGCTCGTGTGCGTACACAGCATCCATTTGTGGCCGTTTTCCGTACTATGTGGACTGATGACGTGGTTTCAACCTATGAGGCTAAAATTGAGTCACAAATGCAAGTTGATATGCAAGGGATTGAACAATAGGAATTTTCTCAAAAGGCATAGTATTTGTTTTTGTCTGGAAAGGGGACGTAAATATGGAATTTTCTAAAATATTAATGATATTTTCCTGCTTTATAGTTGTAATAGCTTTTATAGCGTCGATTGTCGCATGGTTTATAGATGTCGAAACTCCATATCACTTATTGGAATTTGCTAAATGGTTTTCCGCACCAATCGTAGCCTATATGGGCATGGCTGGTTATGTAAACAAGGCAAAGATTGAAACGGATTATTTGGATAAAAATAAGATGGAGCGATAATAAATGAAAATCTTACAACGCCCAAGTCCAAATCAGAGCATTGGACGACAAAATTGGATACCAGATATAATCGTTTGTCATATAACAGAAGGTGCATTTCCAGGGTCAATAAACTGGGTGACAAATCTACAATCGCAAGTGTCATATCATTTTTTAGTGTCGCGCACGGGTGAAATTACACAATGTGTAGATATTGCAAATATGGCATGGGCAAATGGCACAACAACAAATGGAGATAACCGTGACCACAAGCATTCCCGATTAGAACAGGTGCGTAATCGCCAAGCAAATTCTAATCTATACACAGTGTCAATCGGATTTGAAGGACGACACAGTGAAAAGCAGGGTGATTTATCGGCTGCACAATTGGTAGCAACGGTAGAATTAATTCGTTATATCCGTTTGGAAATTCAGCGAGTTTTTAATGTGGAAATTCCACTCGACCATGAAAGTATTGTGGGTCATACAGATATTACTCCACGGCACAAGCCAAATTGTCCAGGCGCAAGATTCCCATTTGGAGAAATTTTGAAAAGATTATCGGAGGGTGATGAAATGAGATTTGAAAGTATCCTAGATATGCCACAAGATTTGCAACCAGAAATGCGGCGATTAATTAATGAAAAATATATTCGCGGCACAGGAAAAACGTTATCAAACGGTGAATTGGAGTTAAATATTTTAGAATCTGTGGCTTTGTCGGCTATCGTGGCAAGTAGAATTATTGATGGGAGAATCGAAGCAGCAATAAAGTCTACTGTAGTTGTAAACACATAATAAATAGTAACACAGTGAAGCATGTATGGCTATGCCCGATGAATAACTATTTTACAGCCTTACTAATCTATGATAATATGTTTCATATAAACGGGCGAAAGTTGGTGAGGCGGTGAGTAACATGGAGGCTGTTATTGCAAAGCATGAAGTTGAAATTAAAAATATTAAAGAGTCTCTATCAGAAATTAAAGTTGAGGTTCGTCAAGCAGTAAACGCTATGCATAAATCTGCGTCTAGTCAAGAGAATTTAACAAACATGCTGACAGAATATATAAAATCATCTGATTTTCGCGCTACGAAACAAGGAGAGCGAATCAGGGGCTTAGAAAATAAAGGTTCTAAAAAATGGGAATCTTTAGGTGCTGCGATAATTGGTGCATTAGTTATGGGTATTGTCGCGTATATGTTATTTCAACTTGGGCTGAGTTATTATAGCTATAGCCCATGATGAAACGATCACATAAAGAAACACTATGTCGTCTGATATTGTGTATGTACGTTGTGACAATGATATTTTTTTCTATTTTTCGAATTTTTGGCTTTACGTATTTTCAAGTTACAGAACCACCGATAGAATTTTCGCCATTTACTGACGATATTATAAGGAATGCTTTCTGGATTTTTGAGGGCGTTTTTATATTAAAGATATTAACTAATATTTCTTGGAAGTCAGCTATAGGTGTAGTCGGTGTTACACAGTCACGGTTATTTCTTTTGGCTGAACATGCACAACATTTGATGTTATATTTTGATTTGTTATTTTATATAGGATTGCCGTTGTTTATAAATATTATTGATAAGAATAAATTTGGAAGTATTAAATTTGTTGCACTTAAAAGTATTGTATTTAGTATTGCGCTTATAGCTTTTTCAGAGTTATATATATATCTTACTATTTTCTTTGCCAGAGGTTATCCAACATATGCTAAGTATGATTCTGTATGGTTATCGGTTGTAGTTATAGATTATTTTTTACTATTGCCAGTGATTTATAAAAATAAAGGATTGATTTTTAATGGGTTTTCCAGGTTCAAGACTTTCATTAAACAAAAGTACCAAATTTTCAGAACTAATGCAGAAAATAGGAAACAAAATCATTGAATGCATTAACTAATCTAAGCCACGACGAAAAGGCTGAAATGGTTGGAGAGGTAATATTCTATATATTACCTCTTTTTGTAATTGGGTCACTATTTAATATGAGATGGGAATTAGTTTCTGGTACAATTGTGTTTATGGCTTCACGTTTTGCCTATGATAAGTCTTTCGATACATGGTTCCATATGCCTATAGATAAGTTTGAATATTGGTGTCCAATTACCATGTACAGTATAATTTTCTTTGGATTTGGAATTATCCCTCTTGGATTAAGTGCTAGTTTGCCGATAGTATTTTACGGACAGCCACTTTTACCGATATTAGTAGCAATAATAACGGGATTCTTAATTACATTATTAGGAGATTGGCAACATGAGCAAGATACATTAATTGAAACACTAAAATCAAAAATAGACGCGTTCAAATGGGGCGTAGGTCATTATAAATATAAAGCAAAGATAGCAAGGACTATAACGCTAGATAATATCACGCTAGACGAGTATAACCTACTATGTACAATTCTTAGCATGTCAGAGATTGACGTTGAACTCGGAAAGCAGTCAATCATAGATAAAATCCCAGTGTCAAAAATGTATGAACAAAATGAATTTTCAAATTCATTTGAAGCTGCTGAACAACGTATATATAGATTAAGAAAGAAAATTCGTGATAACCTTAATATTATTACCACATTATGAGGTCACTTCTTAGTAAAATCACTCTTAACAGAGTGATTTTTATTTGTCATGAGTCTACACAGAGTGATTTTTATTTGTATGGTGTATTTCTGATATTCTTTACATATAATTCATTTGTTTGGAAACGGCGAACGCTTATGCCCGTAACGTTAGTAGCCGTTTCTGTAGCAACCTAAAAGGAGTTAATGTTGGAATGTCAGATAGAATATTATGTGCGTCGCGCCCTTTTATGGATATGTACATTTATTCCATGCTTGCACAACGCGATATATCTCCAAAGGATATTGATATAGAAGATATAATTTCAAATATACGCTTAACGGGTAGAGTAGATTTAGTTTTATCAAATATACGGGCAAGGGAATGATTCTATGCATCCACAACAGTCATATTATGACCAATGGGGGAGACCAATAATTCCCCCACAACAATATCAGCAACAACAGCAAATACCACAGCATCTTGAAACAAGATTTAATAAGATGGAGCAAATGCTATATGGCGGCTATAACCCGAACCAAGGTACTCAAAACAATAATGGCAACGCAAATTATTCCCCTAATCAAGCGAATAGTGTGCCCACGCAGACGCAGACAGCGTTAATTCCTGTAGGTTCATTTGATGAAGCATGGAATAGACCACCTGATTATTCAGGCGCAAAGCAATACTACATTAATGAATCAGCAGGGGAAATATATGTTATTTATGTAGATTCAAATATAGATAAAGTGAAAGATATCTACAAAAAAGAAACACCTCAAGCATTTACTGAAGAGCCACAACAAATGACTGACCCTTTAATACCTGTAATAGAAAGATTGCACGGTATTGAAAGTGAAGTCCTATCTATAAAAAACATGTTGAAAAACAGTAACCCAGTAATTATCGATGAACCAGAACCACTTCAAAAAACAAAACCAACACGTGATAAATCTGGACGATATCAGAAAAGAGGTGGTGTTTAATTATGCTTGAGGGATTGTTAAGAAAATCTGGTGAATATGTATCGTCTAAAGTGCCACAGTTTAACCAATTTATGGGTAATGCAATGAACGCCGCAAAGCAAGGTGCTACCCCAGCAGATATAATTACTTGTTGTGAAATGATGGCAAAACAATTAGGCATGGGTGATAAGCTCAATGACCCACAAGTCCAAAATGTGCTTAATAGCTTTAAGCAAAAAAATTGTGATGAAGTTATTCCGCATGGTAAAAAATTATTAGAGCAGTCTGGCAAATTTGGGTTTATTATGCGAGTTTTAGGTCTTGGAGGCAACAATGGTGGACAATAATAAGGAAAACAGATCAAGTACTGGTGTAATAATGACTATATTAGGTATTTATTGTATAACTGCTGTTTCCATGCTATTAATGCATAAAAACAAGCAGAAAGCAGAGGATGGTAATTATGACAGAAAAAACGGTTAATAATGTGGCTACAGGCTTAATTTTAGCTGGTGCGGCACTTGTTCTACCTACAGCATTAAAACATGCTAAAGAAGCACTAGGTGGAGAAGGTTTGCCAATAGATGCGTTGAAGCATATCCCTGACCTGCTTAGTGGCGATACTGATAATAAAGATGGGCAACATAACAAATTACAGGAACACCACGAAAGTCAAACAAGGAAACACCACGACGAACAGCAACCCAAAAAGGTGTACGATGAACACGGCAAGGAAATATTACTGGAAGAAATATTAAAGCAACACCAAAGCTAATATGTAAGTTTTATATAAAACGGGCAAACAGTTATTTATTTGTCCATTTATTTGTCCATTTTTTTATGTGCATTAAGCCGTAAGGCTTTTGTAAATATATATATCAAGAAAGGAAGTGGAATTATGGACTACTCAATTGGAGGAGATGCCATTGGTACCCGTGGTGATAATAGTGGGTGGCATGGTTACATGTGGGTATTTGCCCTTGTAATCATCTTTTTAGCCCTCGTGTTCTTGTGGGGCAGACGCGACAACGAAGGACACCGTGGAGGTTATGGCATGGAAGGTCTAGCACCATTACTTGCCGCAAAAGCAATGGATGGCCACAACGGTTATAATGGTTCAGTTTCAACACTGGCATTGGATGACCGTGTGTGGGACAACGAAAGAGACATGATGCGTGAGTTTGCCCAAGTAAGAACCGAGGCAAAAGATAACTTATTCCAGCTTTCACGTGACCAAGATAAGTATTTCTATGAAGGTCAAAAAACAACAATGCAAGGTTTCCATCATTCAGAAGTTGAAAACCTTAAAGGCTTATCACGGATTGAGCAACGCATTGACCAAATGGAGCGCAATATGAATGAAAAAGAAAATCAAAACTTGCGTGCAGAGGTTAGCGAGTTGAGAACCATGGTTGGTATTCGTGGGCTTGGACTAATGCCATCTTACAATCCACAATACAACCATTGTTTTCCACAATAATAACACTCTGACACTTGGCATACGCCGCATTACTGGCGTGTGTTGGAGTATGCCCCAATAAGGCTAGTATGTAAGTCGGCTATCTTATACCTTATAAGGAGGCTATATTATGGCTAGAGTAATTACACCAGATGGCAGAGGTTTTTCTCGTAGACCTTTGCTGGATGCGCCTAACTTGTTGAATTGTGGCTTTTCTGCTACACAAGCAAAGTTAGCCCCGTTCCATCGTCCAGAAAAGCAAGTCATCGGAAAAACATTTCACAGTGTGCCAATTTCTTGCAACCCAACCAAAAGAGTACAGGTATCTCGTGTGGCACAATTTGCAGGGATTGACAACTCTCTTTTCTTGATTGGTAGTGCTGACGGAGGCGTACCGCATATTCAAGAAAATCTTAACATTATGTTGCCGAGCGACACAATCAATTACACAGGTAACAACTTTGCAACCTATTTACTTGTAAAAGCTGGCGGTGACAATGCAACGCATTTCGTAACTGATAACATTGAGACTGGTTTATGGAATCTGCGTCACGCATTTACCGCAAAAGGTATAAATAATCAGCTTGTCGAAGAAGGTAGCTTAGAAATCGGTTTAGACAATGAACAGAACACTACCAACGGTGCTGTTGAGTTTATCCGTGTTACTTCTGAACCTTCTTGCGAAGATTCTTCTATCCACATCCAGTTGATTATCAACGACTGTGGTGTGATGGATAAAGAAACTTGGGTAATTTACCCACTTCGCACACAAAATTCTATGATTCTGCGCGGCGGTAATCTTGCCGAGTGGGTGGATAATGCGGAGACGTTTGGCAATAAATCAGTAGTACCAGCATTTAGCACAGACAACGGTAAACATCTTGCCGCCTAGACAAGTGATTGTCTATGGAAAAAACGACCAAAATCGGAGAAACCCCCACCGTTTATCAAAAAAAGATAAGTACGAGGGCAACCCCGAGGTAATCCAAGAAATTAAAAAATCTTGGACACTGTAACGCATAGGCACTTGAACCTTGACAAGATTATATTTTCTCACTCTCTCTAAAGGCATATTAACCCTCCAAAAGTGAGAATCTTGTAATCTATGGCGGTACATATTTATTATACTATACCGCAAAAATAAAGTTAAGAATAAAATAGAGCCCACGAGTGGTCGTCTACTTTAAAATTTATTGAAGTAGAAAATATATGCTGAACTTTACAGTAATGTAAAGAAGCAGAGGATAAAAAGCCTTTGCGATAACAAATTTGACTATCTGTGTTTTAAGTGTACCACATCACGAAATGGAATTTAACAGCCCTTGTGGTGAACGCAGAAATGATGAGCAACTAACTGTTGAGCCAAGCGGTTATGTAGGATTTGGCGGTCGCCGTGCAAATGGCGGTATGGGCAGATTCTAAAGAAATTTAATAAATTTAGCAGGCGTTAATAAATTAACGAGATTACAGCTATAGCCCTGCAAAACATTGACTTGTCTTTGCAGGGCTATTAGTTTTTAAGGAGGCATACAATGACCATCTCAGATAAAATTGCCTATGCCAGTTTGTGTGATAGTTTGTCAAAAAATAACTATTTGCAACAAAAGACTAAACAAGACCTCACAAACAGAGCATTTGATATAGTAAGAACTATAGATGCACAAGTCAGAGCATCTATAGAAACAGATAACCAACAAGGAGGACTTGACTATGACAACAGTAATTAGACCAAACAATAATCGTGACCGTGTGCCTGAAAAATTGGTAAGACGTAACGGTGAAATATCTGCGATAAATGCCGTTATCCGTGGAACATCAGGCACAACTATTACCTATGACCCTGGTTCTGCAATACGCTTTACAGGGCTTCAATATATCCGTAATGCCTATGCAAGAGAAAGCCATAAAGAGGCTATTAATGCTGATGGCGATACTTTTACAACTGGCAACGGCTTTGCGCACTTTAAGTTGCCAAGAGGTACGTATGTAGCAACATTGATTTTTAACGGCGCAAATGCTCCTGTGTCTGGTGGCTTTGAGCTGCAAGAAAACGGCGTGTCACAAGGCGGCGGCTTCTTTGTGGGTGGCGCAGCGGGTGAAAATAGTGTTGACCAAATCATTTTTGATATTGATAAGCCTTTTAGTGTGCTTCGTCTTGTTCCACTTGAAACAACAACCATTACCCTAACAACTACTACACCTAAAATGATGGTATTGAGCATTGTACAAGTGGGCGAATTGACAAGAAATAGTCAAACCAATTAACCATGAAGCCAAAAACCAAAAAATGCCGCAAATGCGGATGTGATATGATATTGCAAGGCAGGGCTTATTACTGCATGCGGTGTGATAATGTTGAAAGATATTAGACTATCTAAGAATCAAAGCCTGACGTCAATACCATATAGTTCACCTTTGCCGTTGCAACTCCTTTAATATAACTTTGCGGATAAGACTTCAAGCATACCTAACGCGCTTTTGCTATCATGGTATTCTTCTATTTCGGAAATAGCACTGTCTACTTCTTTCTTAATAGCATTTAACACTTTGCAGAAATCATCATAAGAAATAACGCTTTCTGGTGTTGGCGTATGGTCTCCCGAAATTAAATCTTTGGAATAAATGAGTTCTGCGGTTTTTTCACTGTAAACAGAATCTACATCTTCATGCCTTGTCATTGTACTACCTACAAAAATACCTTTCATTTTCTCTACCTCCAAAGGGGATTAAATATGAAGCATGTTTATCTTGATTCAGCCGCCAGCACTCGCATAGACGATGAAGTCATTGACTACATGGACGAGTGCAACAGGTTTTACGGCAATCCTAGTTGTCCGCATGGTTTTGGACAACACTCTAAAAGGATTATTGAGCAAGCCCGTGATGTGATTTCCGACACGTTGAACGCAAAGCCGAATGAGATTGTGTTTACTTCGGGCGGCACGGAGGCGAACAACCTTGCCATTAAGGGCGTGGCGTGTGCCAACAAAAAACCCAATGCCCACATCATAACCACCGTAATTGAACACGATAGCGTCATACTCCCCTGCCGATACCTTGAAACGCAGGGATTCAAGGTGACTTATCTACCCGTTGATTCGCAAGGAATGCTAGATATGGATAGCATCATATCCGCAATAAATGACAGTACGATGCTCATTTCCGTAGTCCACGCGAATAATGAAATCGGAAGCATTCAGCGGTTAGCAGAAATTGGTGCAATTGCCAAAGAAAAAGGCATCTGCTTCCACACAGACGCAGTACAGGCATTCCCATGCCTTGATATTGATGTAAACGCATTAAATGTAGATTTGCTTTCCATTTCGAGTCATAAATTCCATGCCGCTAAAGGTTGCGGTGCGTTATATTTCCGTGACGGCATTGTGTTAGAGCCATTATTCCATGGCGGCGGTCAAGAATTTGGCTTGCGTAGCGGCACAGAAAACGTAACCGCAATCGCTGGCATGGGCTTGGCCGCCCAAATAACCGTAGAGGATAGACACATAGACACCCAGCACATACGTTGTTTACGTGAAATGCTGATTGATGGGCTTATTTGCAACATACCAGATATAACCTTTAACAGCCCAAGCGAAAACGCATTAGATAGCATTGTAAATGTTAGTTTCAAAGGCGTAAGTGGCACTGAATTGGTCAGCCTTTTAAGCCGTGAAGGTATCTATGTGACAAGCGGGGCGGCGTGTTCATCCAGCACGGCTAAACCGTCTCGTACTTTAACGGCAATTGGACTGGACGAAGCAACAGCAATGTCCGCAATCCGCTTTTCAATCGGCAAATACAACTCAACGAGGGATATTATGCAAGTGTTAAATGTATTGCCTATGTTGGTGGAGAATTTGCGAAAATTTAATTATTAGCATTGTTGAGATTAGAAATAAAAGGCTTAAAGATATGGTTATTCATTGCAACCGCACCATTAACAAATTCTTCATCAACAAATACATCATTATGTGAATATCCGAGTCTTTCCACATGTGCTAATGTTTCCTCGTGAGTGTTTCCGTTAATTCGAGCGTCAAAATAAAATGTACTAATTCTTACTTTATTAGCTTCATCATTATTCATTAACTATACCTCCATAAATTAGAATATTATTAAACTTATAATAGATTACTAATTACTAAGTACCTCAAGTCCAACCCCTCATAAGAGGTTGAGATATAGGGCAATGCCCATAAAAAGGAGAAATGAAGATGCGAGGAGACATTAGCACTGCCAGACGGCACACTCAAAACACTCTAGCAACAATTAACCGCACCTTAGATAAAGGACGGTTACGCTCACCACAGCATCATGCCATGTTAGTAGATGCAATGGAAAAAGCAACACGCACACTAGACAATCTTGACCGATTAGAACATCGCGATAGATACATGGATGATGCTATTAGTAACACAATGGACACCATAAACAGAGTTTTGCCACATTTAGATGATTACGCTGATGACGCCGAAATGGCAAGGCGTGGCTATCGTAAACGTGGGGGCGGTAGGCGTGTTAGGGCTGGCGGATATACCAGACATACACCGCGTTCGGACATGGACGACAGGTACGATGATTATGCTGATCGCATGGACTGGCATGATGACATGGACGATTACGATGCCGAAATGCGGCGCGGACGGCGTAGGCGTGATAGCCGTGGGCGTTATATGGATGATACTCATACGCCTCCTATAATGGATAGGACGCGCAATGACCGTTATGATGACACAAGGCATGATGACCGCACAGCAGATGATACAAGCCGTAGACAACCAAGATAGTTGCAAGGCAGGGTTAGCTTATGGTTAGCCCTGTTTATTGTTTTATTAATCGTCAATTCGTTCAAGCGTGTCGGGAATAATTATATAACCAGATAATTCTTTGTGCGATAATGTATTATGTGCTGTTGGGCAATCGAGGTGGTTCCATATAAAATCCACGGCATAACCATAAATGAAAGGCTCTTTGTAGTTTTTGTCATTGGACAGATAGCACATAATGTCATGTGCGTATTTTGATTTATCCACTAATGCACGAAATACCATGTACGCCTCCAAGGGGATTTATAATATGACTTGCTATGAAATACTAACAAAAGCAAACGATATAATAGTTAAAAACAATATTTCCCACAGGGAATCGGCTGATTTGTTTTGGTTTTTAGCATTTCCTGGCTTTGCTACTATGCACGAATTTTCACAAGTAGAGGAAGGATATAATCAAAGAAATCTAAAGAAATTCATCATATCCTATTGTGACAAGCCTGTGTTTGACTATATCCCCGAAGATGGCAGTATATTCAAACAAATAATCGGCAATACTGGACGTTTCGACAACAAAGATGTTAAGGGTATAATTAAAAAGGTTTGGAAATCTTATCTTGACTGGGAGAGGGCAACGCTCTCCGAATTTGAGCAAGCCTATGTCGATTTGGGCAAAACAGGCGATACGGCGGCACAACGGCATATTGGAATTTTAGTTGATGGTGTTCATGCCGAGTTAGCAAAAATACAGGATTACTGGTTGGCTTACGAAGCCATGGGATGGGACTTGCCGCAAATTCGTGGTGAGCAGGACACGATTGAGGAGAAATATATCAACGAGATTCGCGAAATGCACTTGAAATATCCGAAACTACACCATTGGAACAGTGCTGTTTAGTTGATGCATTGCTCCAGCTAACGCCCTTATTCTAGTGGACAAAATGGAGCGCGACATTCGGTATAGTCTGGCACAATATCCCTAATTTTTGCACACACCAAATCGCCATCCCGAATGTTATCTCCTTCTTCATACTCCATATTGTTGTATGATATTTCACAATCCCAGCAATTTATAGGCATTTCAATCTTCAACACTGCCATTTGCTTTTTCATGGTTGACATCCTTTCTATAAAAACATATCGCCATTAAATACATCATCAACTGACAAATATTGTAATACCCCTCTTGCAATGCATGAACCTTTTATACCGCAAACTGTACACTGATAGCGCAGCAGCGTGACAGTTGTGTTCTGATACACATACTTAGGGTCTATCTCTACCACTTTGAATCTATGACCTCTTGTAAAACACATGTTTTTAACCTCCAAGAAGAGAGTGATTTAATGAAAAATGTGGCTAATTCTTATATTTGGAGTTCAGTTCAAAATAATCGCAATATTGAGGTGAGTTATTGTGCGAACACCCTTTGTCCTCGCCAATCAAAATACATTCACTCCACGTAAACGGTACTTCATGCCATTTAAAATGTTTACAATGATAGCCTCTAACTGGCTTCATTCTCATTTTTCCGTCAATACATTTAGAATTTATCAATTTTAACATTTTGCATCTCGTTTCAATTTAATTTAGTATTGCTCGTTGTCGTTTTGCTGTTGGGGCTTGTGTTGCTGCTATTAATTGGAATTAGGAGATTTTGATAGTAACCTCAATATTATAACTCTCAATAATTTCTGCTATTTGTTTCCTGATTTCTATTCCAATTTCGCCGCCGTCATAGTTGCAGTTTATACATTCTGTCGTTTCGCAATCAGGGTTAAGCTCCTCGCAACTATCAAAGCTAAATAAATCAATTCCTTTGCGATTAGATAAAGCATACATTATTTCTTTTGCACATACCTCATATATATTCATAATTATTCTCCTTTATTGATTTGATACTGGTTAGATGAACGCTGGGACAGGGCAGATTCAGCTTCTTCTTTTTTAAAAAAAATAGATATTCCTATTTGGTCACTATGATAATCTGTCGTACTGCTAGTATAAATGGTAAAACCGTTTGGGGTGTCGTATTCGTCTAACGCTAAAATAGAGTTACGCCAAGTTATATCTTCAACTTTTGATACAAAAATAGTATCATCGCTATAAAAATTTATGTCATACACTATATCACCAACATTGCACGGCAACTTTAATAAAAGCCCCTGCTCTTCCGCGTCCTCGTAGTCCGCAAGTTTATCAACACAAAGGGTAGCATCAAACTCTCCCCTGCTATAACTCCCATCCCAATCACCGACTTTTTCGTTTGGGATAAATGGTCTACCATGCGCATACCCGAAAACACGCTTAGTGAATCGTTCCATCTTGCACAACCGTTCGTATTGGAGTTGATAAAATGTATTTCATTGATGAAGTTTATAGCGATTTGTTTCATAAGGATAGGATAATCTACTTAAATGACCATATCACTAGGGCAAATTCCACCGATATAGTGGCTCAAATGCGTTATCTTGAAGCACAAGACCCTCGCTCTGACATTACACTGTTAATCAATGCCCCAGGGGGCGAAGTAACATCAGGTTTTTTTATTTTGGACACGATGAACGCTGTACGCCCTGATGTCGCTACTATTTGTGGTGGCAGTGCTGGTAGTTTTGCCGCTGTTTTGTTTTGTGCTGGTGCGTATGGTAAGCGTGGTATTTATGAAAATGCTGAAGTAATGTTTCACACTGTTTCTGCCTCATATTTCGGCAAGGAAGCAGATATTGAGGTTTCGGCAACAAGGACGAAAAACCTTAATACGCGCTTGCTAGAAATAATCGCTTACAATTGCGGCAAGACTTATGAAGAGGTTACACGTGATGTCGAACATGATTTTTTCTTGCAAGCACATGACGCTATTTCATATGGTGCAGCTGATTATATTGTTAAGCCACGAAAGAAACAGCAGTAGTCATCTATTTGTACTTATCAACAATTTTAGCCCCGAAAAGGAGTTAATGAAAATGTCTGATTGCTTATTTAACTATTACGAAAAAGATTTCACCAAAATAGTAATCGAACTTGCCAAAAAACCAGACCCCGAATTTGAAGCCGCTGCCGATAGGGTTGGAACAATTCTTATGACTATGAATATGCTCGGAAAGTACAATCCTCAAAAATGGTATGCAACCGACACGCCCCCGCAAGAACAGAGTGACTGGACATATCAACAGCTTATTGAGGACGAAATAGCTTTTGCTAAAAAGTATTGGCGTATTTATGGTCTACAAAACGATGACCTATTTAGGCAAATTGCCAAACAAAAACTTGCACATGTTGTCGCTCTTAAAGACAAGGCTATTCAATCAGGTGAGATTTCTGATAAATCAACTATTTTAGAATTAAATTCTAAGCATGAAGAGTTGATGAAAATTATAAAATAAATACATTTTTCTCGCCATTTGAAGTGACTCCTTTATTCTTTATTATTTTTGCAAAAGTTCTGGGTTGCCTGTTTTTCGTGTGCTATTCAGAATGTTTATAATTCAGTGCTGTTTTTAGATTCTTGTTAAAGTCACTCACATATTCCTTTTCATAAAATTGGGCTGGTAAACTTAATTGATGATAATAGCCTTTGTAATGATGGTTTACTTTTTCCCTTAGTTCGCTAATTGAATCGCATGTTTTAGCCATGCCTATGACCTCATAGCATCTTGAAACTAATTGTCTCACGCCTTTATGCTCTGTTAATTTCCTATGCCAATGTATTCCATCTGGCGGTTTGTTTTCTCTTAAATATTTAGCAACATCTGGGTCGAATGTATCATAAATCAGCTCAATAACTAACTTTCCCCACCATTTGGGACGTGATTTTAGAGGTGTACTCCAATTCGTCAAGCGTCCAAATTCTTCCTATAATTCATCTGGAAATGTTTTCTCCCATGCACGAAGTTCTTCTGCTATATATAAGCGTAACTTTACTTGTAATTCATCTTCTTTACGCTCATACTGATATCCCGTAGCTTCCCAACGCAATTCTGTGAGGCTCTTTTGCGTTTGAATTTGTCGGGGCGACTATCAATCATAACCAACATCTTCAAGTGTAAGTTGACTTGGGTTAAAGCCTACTATTGTCCACCACTTATACACATCAAGCCCCGTTTTCCATTCCGTGGGCTTTTCGCGCTTCGCACGTTCAATAAGCATTTTATCAAACGCTCGCACATATGCCGCCTTGATTTTTGGGTATCGTGCGAGAGTTTTATTCATACCTTTTTTGCCACTCTTGGGGCAACCAACACAGCCAACCCTATCAAAGCCATATGAATAAAGTGGGTTCATTTTTATTTTTTCCTTGTGGACATACTCCCATATTTCTCTTACAGTCCAGTCTACTATTGGGTTTGTTGCCACCCTGTTTTTCGTCTGGCATATCTCCAATAATTTACGTTTATCATCATTTTCGTCAAGATATATATGTTTTGCCTTACGTTTACTCCCTAATTTCTCGTGCAAGCCTCTGTTCGCCTTGCGTGTATTGCTTTCGCACCACCGCACACCCATGAGCAAGTGTTGATTGTTAAAACGGCGTTCTTTTAACACAGAACAACAGTAACTTGCCAACGCAAGCGGCGGTGTGTTGAATGTGGGTATCAGTTCCCACATTGTCATTTCAGGATAGTTGATTTTCGCGTCAACGTTTCCAGAAAACACCTCATGGATATGGTAAACCGTTTCAGGTGCATCAGCCGTAGTGTGATTGTGTTCCGCCCGAAACGGAACGCCCGCTTTCTTGCAAAGGTCTAATAATACGTCTGAATCCTTGCCTCCACTATACGCACATATTAAGTCGTTCCCCGCGTTTAATGCTATTTCATAGGCATATTGAATGCGGATAATGGCTTTCCCTGCCTTGTCCATACTTATATCTCCTTTGGCTTTAATTTTTCCCCATATTGAGGCATGAAAAAAGCGCGGAGGGGATTTCTCGCGTTATACGCTTGCAAGTCGCATTCATGCCTATTTTAACGCCTAAGCGGTAAAATCGTTACTCATCCGCAATACCATCCAACCAATCGTCAAGCAGTGCGTTGTCGGAATCGGTTTCTTGGTCTTTTTCGCGTAAGGCCAAAACTTTATCACCTCATTCCACTTTTAAGAGAGATTTTTATCTTATCAGCAACCATCGCAATAAACTCACTGTTGGTGGGCTTGCCCTTTCTAGCATCTACCGTATAACCAAAAATCTCACGTTGTTTCTTAATATCACCACGATTCCAAGCAACGTCAATTGCGTGACGGATTGCACGTTCGACACGTGAATCCGTAGTGTTATTTTTTTTAGAAATCGCGGGGTATAGGCTCTTTGTGATATAGTTAATAATATCAATGTCATGAACCGCCATTATTACTGCCTCACGCATGTAGTGATAACCGCGAATATGGGCTGGTACGCCTAAATCGTGCATATATTCGGTCACTTTGACTTCTAAGGCACTATCAGGCATTTCTATTTCACCTAGATTAGAAATTATCTTCTTAATCTTATCCAGTTCAAATTCTAACGTGTCAAATTTTCCCATAATCCAGTTATTTTCCGCAATCCAATTATTTTCCATTACACGTCCTCCTCATTTCTAAACCTCGATTTATCAAACTTAAACTCTTCAAAATCTCTGCATTTTCCGCAATAACCCTTGCAAAGAATACAAATTCTATCATCCTTCAATGTCCCGACTGCATTTTCCAGCGTCTTAAACATCAAACCTGCATCATCGGCCCGTTGGATTTCTGATTCCAGCGCACAAATAAGATTCTCAATGTCGTCCATCGCCTGACTATCAACAGAGGATTTGTAGTTTCGATTAAACCACCGACTATAAACATCGCTTAGTAGGGTTGTTTTTTTAATTTTTTTCATGGCGATTCTTCATTCGCCTGTGAGATTAATCTCGTAAGCCTTCCGTCCTCGCATAGAAATCTGATTGAAGTTAATTGAGATAGTTTTTTCATTTCCCACACGGAAATCAATCCATCATTTATTTCGCTTATCTTGCTGATTGAAATCATTTCTTGTCACCCTCCACATCTCTTTCTAATAACATACCTCTTAACGCAGCCTCGGCCTTAAACCGCACAGCCTCTGGCATGTTGCGTAGCCCACCGTTTGGAATTGCAACAAGCCAAGCAAGGTCAGGGTGCCTGCCCTCATTAAGCCTAGCCCAAGAGAAAAGTGCTTGCTGCTCTTCGCTTTCCAGTGGATATCTTTTCTGCGTTTTACCAGACATCGGCCAACTCTCTTTCCTCAAGAAATTCATCAATCGTCGCGCCTTTAAGTCGCAAATTAAACGACTCGCGCAATAAAGACGTTTTTGCGTTTGGCGAGTTGTCATATTCAGCAAGAATAATCTTGCACACGGTGTCGCGCGGCATTTTGCGGAATGCGCCGAACAAAGGCTTATACTTCACGGTTTCGCGGCATCTCATGGGCTATTTCCCCCTTGTTCTAGTTTTTTTGACAGGTATTTACGCTCTAATTTTTCTAGTTGCGAATAGTCGTTTTCTCGCTGATTGAAATTCACAAATCGGTTTTGTTTTGCGGACTTCGACTGTTGTGCGTCAGGCCTTAAGGCGTGGCTTTTATTTGCATTTCTGTTCGCCTCTTGGGTTATTTGGCTCTCCAAGGTCAAGATGCCCGCAACAATCCAGCCGTTTAAAATTGGGCGCACGTATGCCCATTTCCTCGCGTTTGCGTCAACAGCAATGTCGATAGCTTTGCAAATAAGGCCAGGCTCAACGTTGGCATTTAAAGCATCGACAATATCACTAAGCGCGGCAGAACTAACAAGGCCGCCGATGTATTTTTCGTAGTGCCGCTGAATCATTGCCAGCGAATCGTCATGCACGTGTGCGATTGTCGTTGACGATGATAAATCAGAATCAAATACAGAATCAGAATCAAAACCATTATCGGCATTTTTGGTATCCTCGTTTGTACCAGATTTACCAGTGGCATTTTTGGTATCCTCGTTTGTACCAGATTTACCAGTGGCATTTTTGGTATCCTCGTTTGTACCAGATTTACC
>Ga0123355_10003118_pt1 | contig 23660 bp, 18 predicted proteins | sample TergutEmb28metaG_3_FD_89872 | JGI IMG/M metagenome (GOLD analysis project Ga0123355, IMG submission 89872) | Embiratermes neotenicus P1 segment gut microbial communities from Petit-Saut dam, French Guiana - Emb289 P1 | ecosystem: Host-associated > Arthropoda: Insects > Digestive system > Gut ... | reverse complement strand
TTTCCCCCCTTCTTTTTTTTTTTTTTTTTTTATATTTTTTCTGTTTGTATGATTCTATTTACACCGTCATCTTTGTGGTCACTAAAAGAATCCTGCAGACCTAGGCAGCAGAATTTATGATGACATGTGTGATTTCATAATTAGCTGCTTGGTGTCCATGAATTCTGATGTTTTCTTATCATTTCCATATCATACCTCTTGTTAATTTTGCAACGTATTAGAGTGAAAGAGAGCATGCTTGCATACATAGTTGTGTGCATTCCTAACTTGGGGGTGGGGGTGGGGGGGATGAATGATTCCCACCAATTTTTTAATACCTACGAATAATTTTTTGGCTACTGAGTTGAAAAGGGGAAAATTAAACAAAAGTGCTGAAAGTGGGTGAAATGGGTGCACGTATATTAAATGACTGGTTCAAACCAATCTTCCCCCATTATCTAACATGACTGCTTCATAAATTAAAGTGTCTAATACCCATGGTCATTTTTGCCCCACCAGTGCTATTAGCCATGTTATGGCTATGCTTATGTTCATGTGAACATATGCACATTTGGGTATGTATATACTCGCATATGCATGCATCTGATTTGCATGTGTTTTTTGCACAAGTCAGTCAAATGATCAGTGCTTCTCATTATGCTGTAGTACTTGAAATTTATTTCTCTCAAAGGACGGTTGTGTTTGTTGGCTATTTAGTGATTTTGTGCCAGCTGCAGCTGTTTAGCACTGGACTACTTAGTACTTGTTATACAGGGAGTTCTGTTTAAATTGAGAGTGCAAGATACTAACATGCTAATTTTCCATGTTCATTTCCTGATAGTTGAGTTTATAGTCTTCTAAATAAATGTATGTAGTTGCTTTTACAGTGCTGATAAGATGGTACATTGTAACACATATCAGTTATAATTTAATTCTGAACCATATTTGTGTAAGCTGCATAAACATGTCTTAATTTGTTCTACATTTTAAATGAAGACAGGTGTTTGATGAACAATAATAATAATAATTATTTTTTCAAATGTGTAAGGTAAGAAAACGTAAGGGACTCATTTTGTACTGAGTAGAAAAATTTAAAAATCTCTTTGAATAATTACAACATCCATCCATTAAGCAATACAGTGTGTGTATAAAATAATATCAGAAATAATCACACCAGCATAAAGTCAAATCTGAAATTGAGTTATTTAATTTCATTAACTAATCAATGTTGATTAAGATGCACTGATATGAAAATTGTGAGTTTTCATGAATACTCAAGTATGAAAAATAATATATCTGTTCATAACATCATGTGGCTATGAAATAGTCGTCAACATGTCTTTGCAGCAGTAGTTTTTAATAAAGGTGAACTGTCACAAATTATGGCATTGTTGTCAATTCCAGGGGTGTGTGCACACAAGCCCCATGCTACTGCATCATCATGGAATACTGCCCATATGGTCCATTGTACAATCTGCTCAAGAATGGCGAAGAAGTGCCACCGGTTCGACTTGTCAATTGGTCAAAACAGATTGCTTCTGGAATGCATTACCTACACTCCCATAAGATTATTCATCGTGATCTCAAGAGTCCAAAGTAAGAAATGAACTGAAGTTATATGTTAAGGTTCATCAGACACTGTGTAAAATGACTGTGTGGTAGATGGGCTTTGCAGATGTTCTGTACTTGATGGCACAGAAAAAGTTCCAACATCTCTGCTAAAAATTCAAACTTTCTTCTTCTGTGGCCAGTCACTTTACCAACAGAGCCACCTGGATCTTCAGCATTTGAACAGCAATATAAAGTGTATCTGTACTTAAATTTAAGGTTGATGATGTATTATTTTTTGCAGTGTTCTAATTGGTCGTGGAGAGACAGTGAAAATAAGTGATTTTGGTACAAGTCGAGAATGGAATGAGATTAGTACTAAAATGACCTTCGCAGGAACTGTAGCATGGATGGCTCCTGAAATTATACGTAATGAACCATGCTCAGAGAAGGTGGATATATGGTATGTACTGTATATGAAATATTATTTCATTATTTAAGTTGACAATTTGTAAACGCCCACAGCTACTCTTCATGAATTGTTATTCAGGTCTTATGGAGTTGTGCTCTGGGAACTCTTGACCTGTGAGACGCCATACAAAGATGTAGACTCCTCAGCTATTATGTTTGGAGTGGGGAATCATTCACTGCGTCTTCCAATCCCATTAACTTGTCCAGAAGGTTTTCGACTTTTGGTAAAACAGTGTTGGAATGCTAAACCTAGGAACAGGCCTTCATTCAAGAACATCCTTATTCACTTGGACATTGCTTCTGTAGAAGTTCTTAACAAATCACCTGAGGACTACTTGAAGACACAGGTATGTTGTTCATAGTACCAAATTAGCATGGATGTACTAGTGTTTATACTTATTCAGGACAACATGTAAACAACCCTACTAGAGAGAGTCATGACCTTCTGCTGACAGCAACTGGTTAATACCATCATATGTAGTAAACAGGATAATGTAGATGATATAGAGACTAGGCTATGGGCTGGACGGTCTGGAGTTCAAGTCCTGGGATGGGCAAGAGGTGTTTTTTTTTCTGCAAAAACATCTGGCTGGCTCTGCGACCTACGTAGCCTCCTAGTCAGTTGGTACCAGGGTTCTTTTCTGGTGGTTAAGTGAATGGGTCATGATGCTGACCACTAACCTCCGTCTAGCACCGATGTCAAACATGAGTGGAACTGTATCTCTCCTCCCCCTATATGTCTTTATGGTTTGGACAGGGACAGTGTTTTTGTACTGTCTTAATTAGTTGATATTCTTGTTATTTATATTATTTGAATTTAACGTCGAACTGTGCCCATAGTTTGATGATAAAAATAAATATTATGTAAGTAGCTGAACTGTGTCACCCTGAAATGTATGGTCAAGCGGGCAGCTCTTGTTCTTTGTATTTTGGAGGTTCTGGTATGAAATGCTGGCCAAAAGACAATCTATCCTGATTTATGTTTTCTTTTTTATGTAACTAAATTCAATATTGGTTCTTACATGGCAGTATCATATTAGTAATCTTACTGCTATGTTCATTCTGTGTGACATTATTGCATAAAGACAGACAGTTTCATAAAGTTGTATTGAATTTTACAGCTGCAAATAAGCAGTCTGAAGTACAACTGAAATTGTTACCAGCTACACATAATGTGTTTCTCTCATATTGACTGAGGGGCTCCTGACCCTTGCTGCCAGTGCATGGGACAACAAAATTTTAAAATTTGGAGCATACTGTAAACTGGAGACTGTAGGATAAAAAAATGAAAACAAGACACTTAACTCTTTGATACTGGAATTAATTCTAGGTGCAGTTTGCAGAACATGGGGATTTAAATTGTGGGATTGAACTTTTTCATGCAAACTCCTACCCCCTTCCCCCCATTAAAGGAAAACCCCAACACTGCTGTAGAAGAAAGGCCATTTTTGGCTGACACATATGCTATCTTGTTAGGAAATTGAACCTTGCACCCTTTAGTGCAGCACATTTCTGTATTTGGCACCAGAAGGTGAATATGAGCATGGAGTGTTTACATTTAAAGTATTCAGTATATGTGAATTATAGTTATATTATTGTCCTGATGATGTATTTGAGTATAATTATGTAGGTAAGTTGTATAACCAACAAACATGTCTGTGTTCTTATGTGAAGGATCTTGTTTCTGAATCACACTGTTAATTGTGTTACACACATAATGTATGACATACTGGTAAGTTAATTTTATTTTTATTTTTACAGGAAACATGGAAACAGGAAATACGATTGTGTATGCAGCAGATGCAGTCAAATGGACCCCAACTCCCGAAGTATGAAGAAGACATAATCAAGAAAAGGAATGATGAGTTGAAGCATGCTCAGGATATCAGAGAGCACTATGAGCGCAAGTTAGACCGGGTTAATGACATGTACATGGAAATGATAACACGATTACTGCAAGTAGACCAGCAGAAACAGGAGCTGATGGTTAAGTTACTTCAAGTGGAACAGCGAGAACAGGTGCTAAAAGTGAAGCTGCGGCAGGTGGAGAAATGGGAGCAGGCATTACTCAAGTAAGCATTTCTGTATGTAGCGTGTAATATGGACGTGCACTGCATCTCTGACCATATCATAAGGAACTGCGTTGAGGGTGTTAATACATTTGTGCTGAGTTACATTTTACATATTTCTGTGTGGAATTGGCATGATCTGAATTATGTACTGAGGCATTCTGGTTGAAACCTGGTGTGCTGTTCTATCATAAGTAACAAACAAACTAACTAACCAACTAACTACATAAAGCAGAGTCCTTCATGAGAAGCTACTAGTTCCTCAGCTAGTCAAGATTTTCCTCATATCTTATGGAACTGAATTGTTCATCACTCTGTTGAGGAGAGTCCGCTACATGCCCTAATCATGAGCAAGATAAATTTGGGCTATGCTGTCACATTCTTCCATTAAGACTCATTTTAATATTGTTTCCCATTTATACCAAGGTCTTCCAAGTGGCCGTTTTTGTTCAGGTTTACTAACCAAGACCCTGTATATATTTCTGTTCTCCCCAGAACCCTATGCTTCACCTACTTCATCTGCCTTAAGTTTGTAACTAATAATAGATATTTAGTAAGGAGTTCAAATCATGAAGCACCTAACAATGTAGTTTTCTCCATCTTCCTCTTCCTTCCTCTCCCTTAGGCCCAAATTTCTTCTGCAGCACCCTCTTCTCAGACATCCTCAGCCTCTCAAACTTGGGTGCATGTCTCATTTACACTGTGGCGGAATTCTGAAATCACGCGATAATGAATGTATCTGTAGTTCATGAACATGTGCCTTGTTGGTTGTATTATTTGATAACATTAGAGTATGTGGTTAAAATGCATTACAAAATCGTTATGTATGTCCTTCTCTTAATGTTGGGGACTGAGTTTCACATACGTACAAAACAGTAGACAACATTATAGCCGTGTGTAGTTCTTTGTTCCTTGTCGTAGCAAGTGGAAGAGAAAATGTTCTGGATCCAGTGGTAGTGGGTATTCTCCAGATTTAATCTGATCATGATTTTTTATGTATGCACATTTGTTTTGCTAGTCTTGTTCCAAGATATTTGAATTGGCATATTTTCAAAGTATTGGCTGTCTTTGTGTTGTGATTTTTTCATGCATGCTGTTGATGTGAGAGGAACATGTTTTTATTTTTTGCATCACTTGTAGATCATCATCCTTTCTAGAAACTAATGAAGTTTCTGTGTTTTTCTTTTTAGTATTTATGTTCTCACCTACTAAATTATCAGCATCATCAGCATCCACAAGAAGTTAATGTGTACCTTTCTTTTTTAGGCCCTTCCGGTTTTCTTGAACCTTCCTAATGGTGTATATGCCACCAGAGTTCACAAGCAGTGATGAAGAAGCATCTCCATATTTCAGACCATTCTGAATAGGAAATGTATAAGACAAGTGTTTGCCTATCCTGTTGTGAATATGTTAACAAGATACATCTAGCATTCCCTTCTTTGTTCTGCATGCTTGAGATGCCAGCAGTGTTATTCTATTACCTTCACATTTTCAGTAACCATATGATGGACCTCCTAATTATTTTCTTTACCTACTTTCACATTAGTTTTAGTGCCAAACTAAGCAGCTGAGCTTCATTTACTGTATACAGTAAAGCACTATTTTAGAATTAGCGGATAAATTTGGGGAGTTTAATTTTTTCTTCATGCTACGATAAGTGGGTCCCTGTCCCCACAGCATGGTGCATCCTCAGGTTGCAGATCAAGGAAGGGTCTCCAATATGGAGGGTAGCTGCAAGTACATTAAATAAGCAGTCCCAAACAGCCAACAAGGGGTGGTCCTCCTGCTTGGCGGTTGGGCCTGGTGCTAGCAACTCTTCACCATAAAACTGGCCCTGTTACAGAACTGATATAATTAGGGTGAGTGAGAATAGGGTTCTGAGGAGAATATTTGGGCCTAAGAGGGATGAGGTAACAGGGAAGTGGCGAAAACTAGATAGTGAGCTTAATGATCTGTATGCCTCATCAGTACATCAAATCAGGAAGAATGAGATGGCCAGGGCATGTAGCAGGTATGGGAGAGAGGAGCAGTGCATACAGGGTTTTGGTGGGGAAACCTGAGGGAAAGAGACCACTTGGAAGACCCAGGCATAGGTGGGAGGGTAAGATGGATCTTCAGGAAGTGAGATGGGGGGGGGCTGCATGGACTGGGTTATTCTGGCTCATTATTGGGACAGGTGGTGGGCTCATGTGAACATGATAATGAACTTCCAGGTTCCTTAAAATGTGTGAAATTTCTTGACTGGCTGAGAATCGGTTAGCTTCTGAAGATTGACTCTGTTGCATGGAGTAAGTAAGTAAGTAAGTAAGTAAGTAATTTCTTCTTCATGTGACACTTGTAGGTACACAGAGTGTTTAGTAGGGCCAATTTGTGTTGAATTGGCATTGGAAGAAAATGAATTGGTGTTTACATTCGTAAGGTCATTGAAGTCTGTGTTTCACCAGCACCTTTGTTTTTGTTCTTCTTAGACGGGAGAAGAAAGTTGGAATAAAGCATTCATTGCTGAAAGCACAGAAGCAGCTCAGCAAGCACCACTCTTCTAGCAATTGTTCATCTCCTACCTCACCTGAGATGCAGACTAGTCCAGAGTCACCACAGAACTGGGCACACGGGGTTAGTGGGAATGACATGCTGCTAGATAGGCATCTTGATATACTAATCTGGTCTTTCTGTAATGGCTAATTACTGTGAAATTGAATTATAGCCATTAATGATGTCCTTTGGAAAGAAAGTGAGCAAAATAAGTGATTTAAAGAATATTTTTCTCCCACAGCATGTGCTGATGATGTAATTACACTGTTCAGAACACTGTTTTTTCATCCTGCTTCTGTAATTTTGTAAAAAACCAAAGGATTCTGTCATCATCTTATCTATAACTATTTTATGTTCCTTATAAACCAGTTGACATATGTTCATGAAAATTGGTACAAATATGATGTCATTAGAGATCATTTTCTTTATTTTATCTCCTACTGTCAGTAATGCCAACACAGAAGCCTTGTGAACTTGTTAAGTGACACTGATATAGTGCCATAGTAATATACTGATGTATGATTATGAAATTTTGGGTGCTGACACATCTTTAAAATGCATGCAATATTTGTTAAGATAATTTCTTTATGTTGAATGGAAAACTGTGATGCATTGGCCATGTGAAATGTGTATCTTAGCTTACGATTATAGGTAAATGTATCATACCAGTGCTTGAAAACTTTGTGTAATGTGTGATCATAAATTTAGAAAGAAATGAAAGGTCTCTGTATTAAGACCAATTACAAATGCAGTAGTGAACTGAATATTTTATATTGTCTTGGGAAGACTGAGCACAGTTGAAAACTTTGCTGCTAGAAATAATGCATGGCATTAGCTCATTGAATTGTATGTGTTTGAAGGATTAATTTATAGCTCTGACTGGCTGCTCCTTATATATATATATATATATCAGTGGTGCACAAATTGAGGGTTCCGTGTCTCCCAGGTGATTAAATATTATGTTGTGCCTAATATTTTTGGCTTCTTGATATTTACCTTCTTTTATGTCACCCTTATGGTGCCTGAAATTCTGAGATGGCTGCTAGATACATGGAAAATTTTTTTACCCGTGATATAGACTGAAGCAATTAAAGGAAAGTGGGATTTGTAGGTTCTACTCTGAAGCTCTGAGTGTTTCATTAATTCCAAATGAAATTCGTTATCTGTCAGAAATTCCAGACAAAACACATTGAGAATTTGATGCTGAATGTGTGTAGCTGAGAAAGTGTCGTGCACACAGTGTGGTGAAGATGTTCCAGGTCGTACATTATCAAGTTATTTGTGTCAGAACACACACACTGATGGTAATTCAGGATGTCATGAATTCTAATTTAGATGTAAAGTTAACTAGCCACCATTAATGTTTGTTTATCTTCACATCATCAATTCTTGTTACTAAGAAGATGTTGGTTTCTGATGGTGCAGTGTGTTGCTGATAGTCTACGTTTAAGTAGGACAAGAGCATGTTTGAAGTATGGGTATGAACATAATTCCTTTTTTTTTTTTTTTCTGTTATGTCTGGTAGAATCCCATTATGGCAGCTTTAGTACTTAATGGTGCATCACAACTGCCAGAGTCCATAATCACTACTGCTGGAAGTGCATCTTATGAACATCTTCTGAAACAAAGAAGATGTAGGCAGCGAAGCAGCTTTACCAAATCCATTCCCAACCAAGATAAGAAGGTGAAGAAAAACTAGGAGTATGATTGTCAGTCATTAGTGATAAGTTACAGTGATATCAAGGATGGGGAAAGCGAAGAATGCATGTTGAATATTCTTTGCTCTAAGGTAGTTTGTAATTTAGGAGCCAGTGTGCTGTGGCACTGACATTTCCATTTCATTGATACATTTAATAGTGACGTTAGTATCTGAACTGTGTATGTTCAACTGTAAGTTGGGAGGCATAACTGAGATATTTTGTTGTGTTTATCAGTTCTTGCAGACAAAACTTTAGACAGTGCCATAAAAATAGTAAACTACTTTAAAATCCCTAGCTATTTGTAGCTTTCTGGTCATGCTTACAGAGAATGATTTTAGGTTGTGGGTTGCTATGTTGAAGGAACAAAGAAATCTGAAAGTATTATGGTTTGATACAGGTGTGAACTTACCATATTTAATGTGCTTGTAACTGGATGAATAATGAATATTTTGAGATTTTTCAGATTAATAATATGGTAGCTACAGAGAATTATTCTATTAGAATTATATATAATGATGAAAATGGTGTAAAATATTTCAAATAGAACTGAAAATCCTAGTATTCCATGTTTTCATAAGCATAATACTAGTATAGTGACAATTATTTAGCTCTGTATTTTAATTGAAGTATCAAATTATTGGAAGATAAGACGTATGTTTGTCCACTTCAGCATTTGACTGATATCTGTTGGCAAAATATTTCTGCAAGAAATGTATTTTATACTCCCCCTTCCTTCTTCATTGTTATGGTGTTGTCTGCAGGTTTTAGGTACAATTGACTCTCAGTTTGAAATATTTTTTTTTGAAGCATCATGGTTTTCAGTTGTGTTTACATTTGTGTGTGCTGAATGCATGCAGGAATATGCTCGTGTCCACACACACATATTAAAAGAACACAACAGACATATTTTCAGTGCAACTGTAACTTTCTTTTTCTGTAGTGTTTGATGTGGGATAGTGTGCAAGTCTCTGTGGTTTGGAAATGCATGCCGAGTTGTTTATGTGTCTTAACATGATGTATCTGTTCATTTTGTCCAATTGTAACCAAAATTTAAATGGCTCCAAATTTTTTCCTTAAAATTCATAAAATGTTTAATTTTTCTGAATTTGTTATGTATATATACACACACACACGTAACGAACAGATCAATTTTAATGAGTGCTTCGCAGGAATATGAGTGTTCCCTACCAAACTGGGGGGGACTACTGTGTATCCACACCAAGAATTCTAGTGGTAATGGATGACTTATACCTGATTGAATTAATCATATAGTACATTGAATACTTACTGTTTTTATTTTGTTTTGTTTTACAGAATGATTGCACTTCCAGACTTCAAAATTTGGTGGATGGTGAGACACAGACTGAAATGATGGACATCAGTGAAACTGACACCAGCCCTAACCCCCAGTTTGCTGGCCATCAGTTTAATGTGACTGTATCCCAGGCAGGCATAATGAAAGAGGTGGAGGAACACAGACTGACTGATGAATCTCCTGGAACAGAGAGTTTAAATGGCAATAGCTTAAACTGTGGTGACGTTGAACTGCGATTACGGCCTGATCCCTCAGATGATTCTGAACCAAACAGCAATTTAAGACTGTCTATTCGTGAAAGTGACGATGAACATTTGGAAAGCCTAGGAAGGAAAGTGAATGAGATTTTGAATGGAAACAGAGTGTCAGCACCTCCTGCAATTGAAACCACCACCAACAATGGGAACCCTGATGTTCTTTCGATACTGTCAGGTTTAAGACATGAGGAAGGCTGTTGTAGTGAGGAAGAGTTGTCCAGGAGAATTGCAGCAGCTGGTAGAGGTGGCCAGGAGTTGTCCGCCCACTATCGGGGTGTTATTGTTTGTGCTGATTCAGTACACCCTGTTACAAATATGAGGCTGAGACAGGGAGACAGTTCTGAAACTCTGGATTCTCAGGACTCCAGAGATGACGTGTGTGAAAGCTGGTCAGAGGAGGAAGGAGAATATCCAGTAGACAGCTATGCACTTCATAGAGGAAGGTCTGTATGGGAACACGGATTCTGTATAAGATCAACAGCAGTTATGAAAATGTACTACATTAGTCATTCATGTTCGTACTAGAAATGGTCCCTTTGTATGATGGGATTAACATGATATTCATGTGCTAATCCATGGCTTCCTTCATGATATATTTATGATGATTAGTGAGGTTACCACAGTATTCTTTATTAAATTGTTATATTATAATAGTAGCTGGAACTGTCACTTTTGTTGTAAGAACTTTGTAGAAATAATGCACTAATGCAAATTAGTAGTTTCAGAACACTTAATGGTATTCAGTTGGCAGCACTCTGATTGAATGGAATTATGCTTTTGAGATTCATTAAGCTTAAACAGTGATGTGTTATCACTTCTGTTTCAGTGTTTCTTTCTACTTAAAGTGAAATTTTATAATTTTTAATTAATATTTAATGATAGACTCAATGTGTAGACTGAAACAAAGTAGTCGCCATGAGTTCTTTACAGAATTTATGCCAGTAACTGCTATTGTGTGGGGAAGTTCATGTGGTGTATGTCACTGTGATGGGGAAGTTCACAGTGAAGTTTCTCCCACTTTGCTTATATCAGAACCTAATACATAATTATTTACAGCTTTGCTCGTCGGCCCGTTGCACCACGATGTAGGTCACGTCGGCTGAAGAAATCCACAGCTTTTACAACTGATGTTGTGGGATCTGATGAGGAAAATACTCCAGACTACAGCCATCCCCCATCTAGTCAGTGCTCTACTCTGGAGAGCAACCCAGATCTGCCTCAGATGGTGCAGCAGTTAGGGTCTGTAGCAAAGAAGAGGCGTCACTCTGATACCAAGGAGGTATGTGGAGAGAACAACTTACATCTGCAGACTTGGGGGTGGATAGTTTTGGGTCAAATGGAGAGTGATGTTATGTAAGGATGTTTGATGCAAATGATGAGGTTTATAGGAGAATGGCAGTGTGTAAGTGCATTAAAATAACATACTTACATGTGATAATTTACATTTTTGCAAAACTTAACATCAGCCTTAATTGTGATTTTTCATTGAAAGTGAAGTACTACCACATCAAAGTCTAGTAAATAATAAATATATCAGTACTCCGCAGTAAGTAGGCTTTCAGTTCTGCCCAGAAATTGCCTGTCTTTTCTGATGCTCCTTATGTATGCACATGTGTATTTATTCATTTCAGAAACCCGGAACCACTTCAGCAGACAGTTCAGACTCTGAATCAGATAATGTCAGTGATATGACAATTGCAACTCAACTTGGTAAATCGCCGAAAATGGAAACTGTAGTATGATGAACATAGACATCTGCATTTCATTGATAGTGGCCATCACTTTTTTTTGTTTCGACAGACATAAATCATAGGAATGTGATTAGGTGACCTGAGTTGTAATATGTGGATATTTTTAAAACACAAGTATGATAGGGATATTTGTGTGTTCTAAAATGTTTTGTGGTTAAAATGTCACTGCTAGCAATGATTTACGTTCCTGATTGGAATGAAGTGCAAAAAACTGGACACTGATTACATGATGAAAGACCCTTCCCTCTCACTGAATTAATTCATTGTGTTAAACAGTGGCTCTCAAAGATTTGTTAAGGTATGCACACTTCCATTTGTGCTTACTGATTAATGAAAGTCTGTGGGAGATAATTCTGGTATTAAGGTTATTAAGGGGAAATATGTAAGGATCAAGCAATGTGGAAATCACGGTTTTTTGTGAAACATATATTAGAAAGTTCTGGTAAATCAAAAATGAAAATGAAAGTTGGATTTCGTTGTATTATTAGAATTTATAAAATGTTGTCACCCTCAAATTTAACAGTATATAAACTTCAGATTTCAGTGATCTCATATGGGTTGTGAAAATCGACATTCCTGCAAGTTTCTGTTCAATCAAGTGCAGTATTTGCACTAACTGTATTAGTTCCGCTCAGGTAACGTGTGTAGAGTACAGCAGTTTTGTACTTGTACAAGTATTTGTGAAAAAATGTGAGTGATTAATCATGCCATTTCTTCTGGCTCAGAATGTAACAGTAGCTCATACAGGTTAATATGTCTGTTCGTGTGCATGACATATAACACAGTTGGTGCAATATAACTTTTTATCTGCCTGGTGGAAAGCATACTGTCCAACTGAGCAAGTTATTGTCTGTTAACATTTTAAGCTATGAGTAAATGTCCATCCATATGTCATGCTTTGTTATAATTTATTTTTTATGATTTTGTATTTTAAGGATAAACTATCTATATGAAAGTGAGAGAATTTCTTAGTAGTAAGTTTATATATAGACTTCCTGTGACGTGATTTGTGGCAAATATTTGTAATGCAGCACAGCATTCATTTGCTCTGTAAACTGAAGGTTAGTTAATGTCTTCATAATGCTATAAATGTGAGATTCCTGACTGTAAGAGTTAGACTTTTAAACTATTACCATGACAGCCTAAACACTGTGCAATTTTTTAGAAATGTTTGTGTACTATTATTTATTTGTTCAAACATTAGTGAAGAAGGCTTCTGGAACCAGTGCACTGTCACTAAACATATTTCTAGGAGTCACTATTGAAAATGAATTCAGATTATTTAACAAGATCTGATGTCCTTTATATTTATAGTTATTGTGATAAATGTGTTGGTATTATCTGTTTTTGCAAAATATCAATTCAGATTAAGTGACATTCAGTTACCTGGATGACATGTACAATTTTTACTTACTGTCCTGTGCTACAAAATCAATTTCTCTTGCATGTTACTGTAAAGGTAGTAATTTTATTGAAGAATATATTAATTTTAACTAACTACACTTTTGCTTGTTAGCACGTAAAATACTACTTCCCTGATACATTTTGGCTAATAATAATAGCCACCCTGAGTGAGGCGTTTGACACAAAGGAGTATTTGATGCTAAAATGTATTGTTGTCAGTTGTACTTGGTAAAGGGTACATTATTCAATTAGGTGGTTAAAATATCAATATTTGATATTAAACAATTACTAAAATTTGGTTAATGTTACACAGTATTCGTTAGTTTCTCTTTGTTTTTCTTTGCATCCAAACATGTAAAGGCAAAGAGGAATCTTCATTTCTAGTTGTATCATAAATCTGTTACAGTATTTTAAATAAAATTAGAAATTGTAAAACCCAGATATAAAAACTTGAATTTAGTATCGGAAATGTATAATAGAGGGTAAGTTCTAATTTTTGTATCTGGATTTTACAATTTATAAGTTTAATTTACTTATTTTTACAGATTCATGATCCATCAAGGACTGAAAAGAGTTGTTTTCTTTTAGATGTCTGTATATAAAGAAATATAATTATTAACTAATACAAATATTGTATAATTTTAATCTAATTTCAATAATTGTTTAATATCAAATATTGATTTTTAACCCTTTAATTTTGTAATGTACCATCTACCAGGTACAGTAGATAACAGTATGTTCTAGGATCAAGTGTTACTTTGTGTCAGTAATCTAAATGAGAATGGCTATTATTATGAGCCGAAACGTATGAGAGAAGTAATAATTTACATGTTAACTAACAGCTGTGCAATTAGTTGGAAATATATTCTTACGTATACCTATTGCTCGAAAAATGAACAGTATGAAAACAGTAATTTTAATTATTCATAGGCTTATGATTTAGATGTATATGTAGGTAAATTTGATAGAACCATCTTAACTACAAGTTTCCTTCTGCTCACATGACTTCGGTAAGTTTGTACTATTTCTGTATACCTGTCTTCAAAAAAATTGCATTATTTTAGAGACACTAGAGTAGCCTGATAATTTTGTACATGAATTAAGATGAATGGTCTGAAATCAATTCATTTCTTGCCTTTATAGTAATTTTCATTAAGAAAAGTGAGGATAAAATCTGTATGGTTCTTCATCTCATCATACTGTCCTTTCAGGCGGATAGAGTTTACTATTAGGAGGAGCTTAAATGCAGTAAATCACACTGCTGGAATGCTCCTGTTCACTACTCATTGGTGACAATTGGCCTATGTCATAACTTGGATTTTTAACTGAATATTACATTTGCCATATTCACTTCAAAGTGATTTTAATGTAGTGCACCTTTATATATGAAAGTGGAAGGTGAGACTTGGCTAATGCTGCCAGTGTGATGGACAGCAAGTCACTGTCCAGACTGTATACTGAATTGGAATAAATACAAGACACTTTGAGGGCAACTGCATTGCCTTCACTCAGAAATATTAGACAAGTCACTGTGATGCCAAAAAAAAAGAAAAAAAAAAAAACTGGTCTTTTGTCATACTGGAGAACAGGTGACTAGATGTAACGGAGTACCTTATGGTGCAGGTACGGAAGAATTTTAACATTAGGAGTAACTTCAGAAAATCTAATTTTTTTTAAGCATTTTATCTGTACAGAACTTGTATAATTTATCTTTTGTCATGTGAAACAAAGAAATGTATGTGTTGTGTATGACAATTTCATGGTGTGATGCAGCTCTTCGTCAGTATTATACTCAATAATAGATGCCTTCACACTTATTAAAGTGGTGCCTCATTGCATGCAAATATACAAGGTCTGATCAAAAAGTAACAAGACTGAATTGATATTTGATATATATATTGCCCTGCGCAGGAATACAGTCACAAGGAACAAGTACAGGCATGTTATTGCACATAGCAGTAATGTGGTGTCTTCCAAGTTACAACAGTGTGCAGTTTTAGAGGTGATTGTAGACATTCTGGAGGTACCTACTACCTCACTCTCCATCTTGTTTCTTGAGGATGGAGGCAATATGTCCACCCAGAACTTTGATAACCAACCATGAAACTGCTCATATCCTTACCCCAAAGAGCATAATCTTAATCTTTAGTGCTGTGAAGACCTCACAAGCACATTGACAGTTCTTACAATTGCTTGAGTTGTTTATGGTCTGTATAAATTGTTTTTGTTACATCTGAATTTAATGATGTTCAAGACTAGAGAACAAAATCTATGGATGAAATTACAGGAAGAGTTTGGAAAGACAGTGACTTGAAAATATCTGTTGGAGCAGATACAGCATTTGGAGACGTAATAATGGATGAAGTGGGTTGTTGAGTGGTTATATCATATTAAAGATGAATGAATATCCATTCATTTATGAGCAGCCAGTGTAAATGACAAATCAGTATCTCAAATGCTTGATTTAATGTGAAGCGACAGAAGGTTTCTCATGATGTGGCTAAAAGCACAAATTTCTTACTGTTTATGCTTTATTGTCTGAAATTGAAATCAGAGAGTGAGGTGGTTCAGAAGCCCAAACATAATAACATGATAATTACATGTGATGACATGTGGGTCTATAGTTATAAACCTGAAACTAAGCAGTAATCACCAAAGGGATTTGTACGGAGTTGAGATGTGTTGATGTAGTGCATTACAAAGGGCTATAAATGTGTAAATCCTGTTACTGCAAATTCACCATGACAGTTCACCTGCTCACTCGCCATGTTTGACAATTTTTAGCAGTCCACAATTACAGAAATGAGAGAGCTTCTGTACGTGCTAAATATGGAATTTGCGAGTTGTTTTCTTTCTCCGCCTACCTTAACTTAGGAAAGCTTTAAAGGTACAGAAAGAAGAGATTTGATAACTGTTTAAAACACCAAACACAATGAAGCATTTTCTTTGAGAAGTGCTTCCATCACTGGTAGGAAAAGTGAGGAAGTGCGTGCTGTATGTACTGTAATGGAAACGTGCTGTAAGGTGATCCCTTTCCAGGAGTTAATATTCACAAATTCAGTCTTAATACTGTTTGATAAGGCCTTGTATAGTTATTTACTCACCCTTACACTTTTCACCATATTTAGAGCTTGTGATAAGCTTCCTAGTAAAGACTTTTCCTGGTATAGTATGTTAACGACATGAACAGCATTTTGTTAGCACTACTTGAGCAGTAGATGAAAAGAGATCATTTCTGCAAAGTTGTTTTAAAAGAATATAACCTATTGTTGCTAAGGTTTTTTTTTTTTTTTTGCAACTTGCTAATTAAAGCTATTACCTTTTAGTGGCCATGTATTACAGCAATGCTTTGGACCATGCCTATAGTCAAGGTTGAGTAAGTTGCATTTTTTGATATACAGGTAATACTCTTACCTCCAAACTAATATATGGCCATCATCCCTGTATGACAAGGAGATTTAAAATCCTCCCTGAACAGTAAAAGTAAATACTGTATACAGTAAGACATTCAGCCTGTAATATTCTAGAACCAAATATTATATTGCTTGCTGTTTTGGGCCCAGCAATCTTTAAATAACGGGTGCTTATGCAATTTGCACAGAAGATACAAGGTGGTTCAAATATGACCGGAACTAATTTGTGTGTAAACAAGCTGCACTGTGCAGCAGCTGTGCGACCTTGAGAGAGAGAAGCCACAATCTCCACCCTCCCTCCTGCTTGGGTTAGAACCTGTTCAGTCCTGTCTGGGAGTTGCTAGAGTGATGAGCGAACAGAAGGTAACTAATTACTCAGTCCCGGTCATATTTGAACCACCTTGTAATCTGTATGTGTTGAAGAGAATTTAAAGTGCGGTTGGAATGGCTCAGGCTTTAGTGAGTATGATAAGGGATGGATTACCAGATATATTGGTTTAAGTCCAGGCGTGATAAAGGGTTTTCTCTTTGCCACCCACCCAGGCACTTACCCTATGGGTAAATGGGGCTCTTTACCCATGGAGTGTGATGGCAACCACTGATCATCTAGTGACAAGGTTACGAGTATGAGGAGCTGTACCTGCACACCCCCATACTTCATCGTGTGGTGCCTTATTGAGCACAGGGACAACTTTTAATTATGTTGTAGGGAATTATACTACAGGTACCTGAATGTAAGGGCAGCCAGGATAATGTATGTGGTATAGTAACCCAATATGATATGGATGGTTCATGTTCTGAACCCTTGTGGGTGCAAGATTTTCTACACCAAACCAACCCCCCCACCCCCAAGGCTCACACAGCCTCTTCTACAATGGTTACTGGGACTCTTTCCCATGGGTAAAGTGGCTGGGGTGTGGCGTTGTCCACTCACCCTCTCTAGCACAGAGGTTAGGAATGGGTAGATGTATGCCTCTCACTCTTCCTACATGGCATGTTATGGGGACACCTTCACCTTATATGAATATAAGATGACCCCCTTCACGGTCTTTAGTTTTCAGTAAAATGCCTGCACAGAATATTTTAAATATTGCTTGTGTTTATAGGACGATCCCTCATTCTTAAGATCAAATTAGGGAAAATTCTAGTCTTTGGTTAAATGTGGTTAGTACATTCCTTGTTTTGGTAACTATTGCATATACAATGCTTATATTCCACTAACAAAGTAACATTTAACATATAATTACATATACTGTCAAGTAATTGATTCTGCTGGCTTTCTGACAAGTCATGCTTTGATATCTAACTACTAAATAATATTACAGTCAGACACTTAGACTGGACATCTGTCATATTTTAATTATTTTTTTATGAAACAGTATATGATCAATCTGATATGGTGATTTTGCTTGGATGACATGGAAATCTCATGCTTTTGAGAAGAGCCTGGATGTTGGGGTGATGCAGTCTGCATAATGACTAGGCCCCAGACTGAATGACTGAGGAATTGCAGTCTGATTCCTGTTAGGGCAAAGATCTTCGTGTGTCTCATACCATGCAGACTGGCTGCAGGGCAAATCGATGGGAAAGGAGGCTCTTCGACGGGAGGTAAGGCAGCCAGAATGTGAAGCTTACCAGTCATCTCCCCCAGTGCTGAGGTTAAAAATAAATTGAGCTATGCTTGTACATTTCCTATTTGTCCATATGATGCACGAGGATAAATTTACCTTTTCCGTTATCTTTACCCTTGAGAAGACTTTGCAGTGTGCTAAAGTTTGTTAATATTGTGACCAGTTTAATATGAACTTTTGTGTCTGATTAATTTGGAAGTATCATGCCATCTCATATTACCATTGAAGTTTAATAGCTGAATATGCATGCAGAGTCTATGAAAGTGATTCAGTATTCTGAATCTTCACACAAGTTATCTCACACATCATTATCATCTTTGTTTTATGGTGAGTAATGCATATTTGCAACAAATGTATCAGTGAAACTGATATGTTAAATGTGTTCTTTTTATCACAGTCTTTGTTGTTTGTACCTAACAGAATGATGCAGGGTGTAATTTGAACAGTTCTATTGAAACCAAAATATTTTACTTTTGCACATTGTTGTGTTAGAAAAAATAACAGACACTTGAACAGAATGTTTGTAGCAGAACAGATAGAAACAAACATTACAAACTTGTAAAATAGTACCTCCCCTAGACATGAAGTGTGTGATTAATGTAATTTGCAAAAATATTATACTATTCATGTACTGTAAACTCAAATTGTGTTAATAGTCAAGGAAATCAAATTTGCAAGGACAAAAGTTTTAAAGTCTTCTGGATCTTTACTATGTATCATTTGACAAATAATTCTTAACAGTTCGAAGGTTGGAAGGATTGTAGTCCTGCCATATGTCAGGAATTACATCCCCAATTACATACTGTAGCACTGCAGAAGACTCAAAATTTAAGTAACACCAGTGTGACTACTTCAAATCTTGTGCAAGAAAGGATGGCCTTACACACCAATTGTAGGGAGCATATGAACTTCAAAGCCACTCAGAGTATTGGGAAGTAGATGAGAACCGCAGTCTTCTGTGTTATTACGTGACGAGTAGTGGTAATTTATTACTGACGTTTCGAGACAAATTGTCGGAATGGTCCCCCCGAAACGTCGGCAAGAAATTACTACTACTCGCTGCATAATAACCCATAAAAGCGCACTTTTAATAACATGCACTATATCCACTTTGTTGGATCTCTGGGATACCGATTAAATGAATGAAAGGGATAAACTGGATCAATATGGTTTTAACAGATGGAGTTCACCAGAACAGTTTTCAAGTCTGCAATATTATATATCGACTGCAGTGCTATATTATGTGCTGCACCACAGTAATTCGGTAATCTTCGTGTCTGACGGAAACGTTATTTTCGTAGTGCCCTGAGTATCGGCGTGTTTGTTTAGGCGTGTGGCGATCCTTCACGCGTGGAGTGTTTATGACAGCCATTGAAAGAAAGCAAAAAGTTTTATGACGGGCATTGAAAGAAAGCAAAAAGCCCCTGGTTTTCGCTGTCTTCGAGTCCAGGGTAATCTTTCGTTCGGACATATTGTATGCTCTTTAATTACAAGGCTAGGTCACCCCACACTGCCACTGAACAATGGACGGACAGTTTCGGTCAATTGCCTGTAGACGGCCGACATCCGCGGTCATCATCGTTGGCAACATGGATCCGTACACGTCAGTGCGTTAAAGGAGAGCTTGTGCGGTTTTAGTATGTGAAAGAGCTTAGTGTTAGTGGTTCCTGTGTGATACCTAATGTAATTTAATGTAATACGATTGCTTTTATTTAATACTGGGTTTCCTATAAGTTGAAACATAATTTGGCAGTGGTAGAAACAATGGCTAGTCCGAGAACGCGAAGAGTACTTCAGGATTTAAAACCAAGGGACGATAATTCCGTAAGTGTGATTATATGTAGTCTTAACAGCATATAATCGAAGGTGAGAATGTTCGATCTAGCATAACGGAGACCTGATGCATTCTTTCAATTGGAGTGTAAGTAGTGCAGAATAAAGGCAGTAGTACTTGACATTTTTGCGTACGTGACAGGTAAGAGACAACCACGCGAAATTGATATAATGAAAAATGTTAGTTTGTTTCCAAAGAGTTGTCTTGATTTCATGCAATGTGTATGGAATTCAGTGTCACGTTACATAAAAAATGCACAGTATATTCAGAGCTTGTGAATTCTTCCAAGCACTTCTTCATCTGCCCTGTTGCAACATATTTAAAACTGTCATGAAACGTAATTGTCAAAATATTGTCACCTCTTTGAAACTGGGTTATAGGTAGCTTGAACATTACAAATTTTCAATGATTACCATCTATTATAAGACTTGCATTTATTATTTCCTCTCATATTGAATACATTAAATTATTTTTGATATTGTTATCAATCTGGGGTTCAGTTCCCTTCAGGGACAAGAGATTTTCGCCTTTAAAGCATCCAGACCAGTTCTGGAGCCTGTCCAGGGTCCTGTCAACTGTGGAATTTTTCTGTGGGGTAAGGAAGTTGGGACACAAAGCTGACCTTCTCCACCTGTTTCTGAGGTTGGGGATGCCTGGAGCTGTACCTGCACTCCAAGTTCCTTAATGGTGTGCTGTTGTATTAAGCATGTGGTAACTTCACCATTTTGTACCAACTGTGATGATGATGATGATGATGATCATCATCATCATCATGTGTATGAACACTGTGATAAATTTTAACATCACCATGTCTCATGTAAAATAACTGTTTACCATTCCTTATATACCAGTACTTATGAAACTGTTGACAGCAATGTAAATAATGTTCAAAATACCCCTCTACCTGGGAAATAGTTAAGCAAGGAGTTCCACAGGGATTGGTTTTGGGGCCTCTGCTTTTTATTATTAATATCAGTGATTTGCCAAGGCACATTAACCATTTTACCAGTGTTGTACTATTTGCAGATGACACTAGTATTATAATCACAGATAAAAATTATGAAAATCTAAAGCAAACAGTTTGTCTGTATTTAGGTTGTACTAGCAGATGGTTTAATGCAAATTAACCAGCACTTAATTTAATGAAAACTAAAGTAATTAAATTTTCTCCTTCGCATTTCCTTCATTCACAGTTGATAACTGAACATGATACTACTGCTATAAGCGAAGTGCCTGAAACAAAGTTTTTGGGTGTGCAAATTGATAATCATTTGAATTGGAAATATCATGTAGATCGTATTCTGACAAAATTGAGTACAGCTGGTTTTGTAATGAGACAGTTGTTTTATGTACTAAATCTGGAAACCTTACAAATGGCATATTTTGCTTACTTTAATTCAGTTGTCAGATATGGAATTATATTTTAGGGCAATGCAACTAATAGTTATAAGGTTTTCAAATTGCAAAAAAGGGTAATAAGAATAATGTCTGGAGCAGAACCAAGAGCATCTTGTAAAGGCTTGTACAGGTGACTTGAGATATTACCTGTTCTGTGTCAGTATATACTGTCTCTGATGCTATTTATTATAGATAATCCAAACAATTTTCAGACAGTTTCACAAGTTCATGAACTACGTACAAGAAGTAATTATGAACTTTTCATTCCAAATACAAACGTCACACCCGTGGTATTAAAATATATAATATTTTCCGAGCAATATTTTAAGCCTTAAGAATGATAGGAAATTATTTAAAAATGAATTATGCGGGTATATGTTAGGTAACTCGTTTTACTCTGTCAACGAATTCCTGGAGTTTAGTAGAGATCAGTAACTTGATAAATTATTTCTGTTTGTAATTTGATTGTTATTATTAATTTATGCACAGTATTGATGCTGGAGGCTGTAAATTTGACATTGTTTATTGTATTGTGTGGCACTGTTTCATCTTGTGTGTTATGTATTTTCTGACAAGTTTCATGTCCGCCTGTTGTACAGCGGAATTCGTGGACCTACGAAATGATACGTATATATGTATATGTGTATGTAATTCCTTATAGAAAGCAGACACTGTGTCTTTCAGGTTTCATTTAATGACAGAAACTGAAGTCATGGTTACTAATATTCATGTTCATACAGATTCATGGGTTAGGGTCTCAGGTTTCATTACAGTGACAGAGGGAACCATGGTTTCACTTGCAGTCTGTGTCTATGTTGGTAACCCACTTTTATTATGGTTTTCATTACGTTATACCAGAAAACAGCAGTGCATGCATTATCATGATGTTACTGTGTTCACTCATGTATAGTGCTTCCCTTGTATAAATAACAGCATTTCAGTCTTGTTGTATGAGGAATGGTAAACAGTTAAGCAGTACAAGGTTTGTATTTTGTGCCGGAATTACTGTTTGTTGCTTCCTGCTGCTACTTCACTTTGCATGTGGGCAGTGGGTTTTGTTAATGTGATTAATGAAGTGAAGTGGCAACTGATAATTGTCAGATAAATAATAACCCTATAAATCAGTCCCATTACAGGCCCAAGGTGCCCAGACGGTTCCAGGAAGTTAAGGTTACCAGAGTATGTGACAATGGCACAGGATGGTGGTAAGGTTGTCAGCCTTACGCACAAGCCACTTTTACCCCCAGGAAATACTCCTGGTAGTCATTTCTGTTAGAGGCTGATTTTGACCCCAGGGCCAAAGTGCGATCAGAAGGATTTTATGTCAATGAAAAATTCGGATGACACCAGCTGGGATCGAACCAGTGACCTCCTGATTTGTAGCACAGCACCCTAACAACTGCGCTACCGCGGTCCCCAAATAATAACCCTATACATAAGAGAAATGTGTCTGGCCCCAATTCTGTATTACTTCTGCTGCTGCTGCTGTGATGATGATGATGATGAGGAGGAGGAGGAGGAGGGCGATGATAACAACAAAAAGTTCAAAAACATCATCATCATAGCAGCAACAACAAGAACATGTAAGAAACCAGGTTAGTGGACAGATTTTAAGTATTGATTGCTTGATTGGAAAATATCTAATCATTTTAATGAGGATTTTAATGAAATTTCAATATGTAATTGATTATGTGGTATAATGTACAGACATTTGAACACTAAAGTGTCATATTTTGTTAACCTTTTAAAGATGTGTTACATAATCTCTGTTTTATAATCCTCAGAATGTCATATATTTGATAATCCTTTTCTGTTCAAATAATTCATTTTTCATAAGCTGTGTACTAAAACTTATATATGTACTCTGGGAGGTTAAAATTTAGAGCTGCACATATAAATGATATTTAAATTCTGGAGATGAAGCATTGACAATTATAAAATAATATTGACAACTACACACTGAACGTTCTTTATTTCACTGTTGAATGTAACCTCCATGTCTTACTGAAGTATTAAGAAGTAGACTGTGAAGTACTTGTATGACATTATACAATTTATGTGGTTGGACATTCAAGTTCACGAACTCATCGTAGTAAAAGTGCTATATACCTCATTGCTGAATACCACCGTGTTCACCTTCAGAGTACTCCCCTTGGGAAGCTGTGCACCGATGCCAGTGCCTAGTCCAATCTTATAAGAATATAATAATAATATTTATTAACTGCAATTGGGTTTTCACCCGGTGGCAGTGGTTATTTTACATTGATACAAAATACAAAATTGGTTACTACTAAATTTAAGTCTGGAGGGCTACATGAGAAGCATGTAGTGGCAACTTGGAATGTTGGGAACCATCTC
>Ga0123355_10003117_pt1 | contig 23664 bp, 23 predicted proteins | sample TergutEmb28metaG_3_FD_89872 | JGI IMG/M metagenome (GOLD analysis project Ga0123355, IMG submission 89872) | Embiratermes neotenicus P1 segment gut microbial communities from Petit-Saut dam, French Guiana - Emb289 P1 | ecosystem: Host-associated > Arthropoda: Insects > Digestive system > Gut ... | reverse complement strand
CAAACCGTTCAACTTTGGATATAGGTGTTTTGGGGTTTTTCGGTATAGTTTAACATAAGGAACACCCTCCCGAAGTCTGGTCCGTTCCTCCTGTTACACCCTGTATATATATATATATGTATATATATATATATATATATATATAGGTCTCATCTTGAAACGATGGCTTTTAACCCAGCATAAAGCAATCGGTGTCAACCGTCAGTAGCCAGGAGGTTACGAGTTAATCTTGGTTCACTTCGGCGTCTTTCGCAAACCGCTTGCTAGCTGTAACTAGTAACAAGTGCAAGTTCCAAGTTGGCAGGACCATTTACTACTAACGTCCTATGTGTTCATGGAAGCTAGAATACAAGTTATCGACATAAGATTATTAGTTATACAGTTTAAAGCTTTCACGGTGACTAAATTCAATAACATCTTCGCCAGCTGGCAACTGCGTCAAGTGGCTGAAAGACGAGTAAATCTACGTTTCAAGGCCATCTATGCCCTCATCACCAGGGAACTGATTTTACCAAATTCTTCTTACTATGGAACTAGTTTTATCCTCAATGTTAACCGTTTAAAACCTACTGATACCTACTGTAACATTCAAAAACTGCACTTTTCCCATAAGTATGTGTCTATCTTCCTCTTGTGTATTATTATCACAACGAGCTCCTAACCGTACCCTAGACGACATTAACTGCGTAGTCTCTACAAAGAGAGAAGGGTTTTTTTTTCTTGTATGATATCGGAAATTGTCACTTACACACAATTTAATTGAATTTCATTCTTCAAGGCCATCTCATTCCTCAGGCAATTTGTTGCCGGAATCTCGCTATGCAAGGTCAGGTTCGATCCCCGTCCTGTCGAAAGAAGTTTTGTTGTGCAAAAGGTAAAATTATAAGAAAATTTGTTCCACTTATTTCTGAGTTTTCGTTGTCAATATTATTCTCGCACTCCTACAAACACGTTTTCTCCTTCATGCTACTCTTACTGGAAATATTCTAAAAATACAATTTACTTTCCGAAGAAGCACAGTTTCCAATTTTAAATGTTATAGAAACACTAACTATATAAATATAATACATTACATGTGTTTGCACTGATAAGGACCGTTAGAATTCTTACCTTTTTTCTTCCAAATTAAAAAAAGTCTTTTAAATACTTTACTCATCGACGGCAATGAGATTCAAAAATCTTAAACACTGTCATAAGTAAAAATATGAGCTCTCACTTGAAGCGCCTAATGTCATAGCATGACACGTCTTCTATTAGTTACGTCTACAGGAATTTGACCCCAGGACTCGAAACCTGTTTTTCACCAGATGCATAGATAAAAGCTACAAAGAGATGTAGAAAAGAGAAGAGGATGAGAGACAACGCTACAGGCGGTTCATGTGGAGAAGAAAATGAAAATCGTGTTTGTAATTTTCAATTCGTTACTTTCGTGAAGATGAGAAACTCTACAGAAAGCAGTGAAAATTATGTAACTAGCGGATATGACGTGAAATGGAACGAGGAGACATGGAATTAGAATTAATCTCTATAAAATAACTTTCGTTCGTAGTTTGTAGGTACAAAACGATAAGGAACTTCATGTGATCAGATCTATAAAATCAATACTTGCTCCTAGCTTGACGTTATATCATGAGTTGAAAAATTTAGCCCTTTTTTCTATATTAAAACTAAAGTTTTTTCAGAAGAATATATGAAATTTTTCTCTTTAAATTCATTTTATTAAGGTGGACAAACTTGGAATGTACGATAAGGCTGGAATCATTATTCGACGACTTCTAACAGCAGAGGCTTGAGTTCATAGGGCAGTTTATGCGGTGGGCACGGTGACGCAAGTGACAATGCTGTCTACTTTCCCTTTCGTCACATGACTTTCCTTGATCATAATCACTACCTGAATACTCCATACTCATGTCTTATCAGGAATTCGTATGTATCCATTTGGGGCCACATTTTGTGACTCACTGTCTACTTGGCCTTCATTTTGTTGTCATTGTGGAGGAGCCAGGAAAACTCAGCTGACTTCACGCTGCCTCATAAAATGAAAATAAGGGTACTTGGATTTATCAACTGCTTAGTTTCATATGTGATTAATTTTGTCACCCGTTCACGAAGTTAGTAATAAAAAAGTGCTGAAAACTGAAGTCGACAAAACACATGTGCATTAATTGCGAAATTTATATTCAGCGACAAGTTTCGGCTCTTAAATGAACCATTTTGGGACTAAATATTAATTAATTAGACAATTTTTACCTTCGATGTCCTGCTGTGTTCTATAGTATTACAATTAGTATGTAATTGCCTTTCACACAAATGTTTATTCATATTGCTATTAGATCTTTAGAGTATATGTCAACATGTTTCGATCCAAATTTAGGTCACTTTCAGGCCCACATTACATATAAAATAAATTTCAATTGCGGGTTTTATTTACATGTTGATAGATTGAGATGTATTCATTTTACATATATTGTGAGCCTAAAGATGACGTAAATGAGGATGGAAATATGTTACAATGAACTCTCATGATCTAGTAGTAATACTAACAACAGCTGCGTCTAACGAAATTATGTACTAATTTGTAGCATTTAGTAATAATATATTACACAGTTACATTATTTATTAAACTTGGGGCCCCACGTTCCATCAAAATATTTATTTTCAAATAAAATAATTTATTTTAAGAATTCTTTATGCGTGTTATACATAACAATTTTTATCAAAATAATATTTTGTATATTCTTAGAATTGTACTTTAATCTTTAAACGGCGGTTAAAATATCGAAACTGGCAACGTAATTTGGCATGTCGCTTCATACGTTTATGTCAAGGAAGGAGAAGGAGAGAAATGTGTAAGAGGAGGCCCATAATCCCTCTTATTAAGCAAGTGTTGCTTGATTGTCACATCAGTGAGAACAAGATTGATGAGGTAGGTAGCACGCATGAGCGTTGTAAGAAACATATAATGAGTTTTGGTCGGGAAGGTTTAGGGAAAAGACCAAATGGAGGAAACTAGCCTAGATGGAGGACGATATTAAATGAATAACACAAACCATATGGACTGGCCTTTTCTCACTCTGGACAAGGACTTGTGGTTGTTTGTCGTCAACGTGAAAATGAACCTTAAGATTACCAGAAATTTATTGATTGTTTGAGCAAAAATCAACAACACAGTTATGTTTCTGCTCTATTTATTTGATTTGTTTAATTTGTTTGATGTGTCTACAATATAAAATGTAAATAAATTTAATTTAAATGTTTGTTTAAATACTGCATTTGCGAAATCGTTATAATACTATACGCCATTTTCACGTTAAAGGATTTCGACACACTATTTACAAGTATAGATTTTCTATGAAAAGCAAACGCCAGTCAGCCAGCAGATAAGGGAAATGGGCCCATCCCCATCATTCACGCAACGAGATTTCCTGCTTTTCGTCCAATCTCACTTCCCCCTTCCCTCCGCCTTCAAAACGTACGTTTCGTTTCCGTCTGTTTTGCCCCGCCGAAGGCAACTGACGGAACCGCCATATTTCCATCTCCGGAGAGCTGCATGGTCACAAACCAATCTACACCACAGCAACTGCATTTTATCCACCGCTCGTCCAAATATGTAACAACAGAAATCTGATCAATATTGCCATACGTATTTCATGCTAATTTACCACAATCACAGATCTCTACGCTGTTAAATTCTACGTACAAAACCAACCTTGAAATGCCTGTAAGCCACAATATTCCAAATACGAACTCCTTAGATTGGCTACATTATTCGTGAGTTACTTTAATTTGAGCTGATGTCAAAGTCTGTAGGTGAAGTAAAATGGGAAGGAAGAAAATCTCCACAACGAAAGCCTGTCTTTAGTATAAAATTAATAACAAAACTAGCGGAGTAATTGACTGAAATTATCAAGACCATTCTTGGGAAATGAAGCAAAACAAGGTACTTTCTGCCTTCTGTGGAAAACAAAGATTCTTTGCTGGATCCAGTCGTGAGCTAGGTGACCGTTCTACGTTCTCAGGTCCTCTTCCTGGAATATCAATATCAATATTATTCCTCAATTTACGACCATATTTCTCAAGTAATTCCCTCATTCAGGTACTCATAACATTTTACTCACGTATTAACCCCAGCAGGATCTCATAGTATGGATCAACAATAGGTAGGAAAAATCTAACTCAACGACCATCAGATTCTCCAGAAATTATCTTGTAAAACATATGCATGAATTTAGTCAGGTGTTTAATTGTTTTTACTTACTCTATATAATGTATGCCGATGCCAGTTGCAGAGCGCTTTAAGGTGTGGGTCTGTGACCACTAGCTTGCAGGGACTGCGAGTTCGATTACCGCCGGAGGAATGCATTTCTCTCTCTTATGATTGTTATGTGCTGTCAGGTAGAGTTCTTTGCATCTGGCTGATCATTTATACAGGGTAGTCCTACTGATTGTTGTGTTTCTGAGTGTAATCGTGAAGTCTCGATTATCAGGAGGTACTGGCCCTCTAGGGGCTGTTGCACCTTGAAAAAAGTATAAATTAATATCGTGATCTAGTATTAGATTTGAACAAATTAAAAATCGTCTAAACAGAACATGGTTTTAGCTTTTTTGAAATGTAATTTAGCTTTTGTTCTGGAATAAACTTAAATAACCTGACCGAAATATTGCCTCAGAATTTCATTACAGTATAGTGGTTATAAAGTCTGAAACAAACTTAAATTACGTGCCAAACACGCGGACTTAACATTTCATTACATACAACTTATTTCACAACGTACTATGATCGAACAAACAAGTAAAGCGTGAATCCAGTAAACTGTGACAATGCATTTACAGCTGCATTGTCACAGAAAGCATTTCATTATCCTAACTCTGAGTACGGATGATTGCTGATCTGTGACGCTCAGTACAGAATTCTGACATCAGCAATATTGACTGTGGGCTCATTTAACAGAGTCCTCAACTGACACGTTCTATCACGTAACATCTGCAATAAATTATGCATGGTTTCAAAATTCATTGTTGTTTGGTTAATGTATAACCGATGCAGCTTAAATGTCGTGGACATATTCAGTAGAGAGAAATTCATATTACACTCTAACACACACTACAGCCTTATACCACCTTGTACCAAATTAGTAGGCCTACTTTAGCAGACTGCATTTCTCCTTCAAACTTTCTGCTTGGGGCTTTAAAGGTCTCGATGGGAACTCTAGGGCTACAGGAGGTTGAGTCTCCAAGAGTTTCTAGACAGTCGGCACATGGAGATTGTAAGTTATTCAGCCCTAAACCCACTGGCCGCCTTTACCTCTTAGGAGTTATACCTTGTACTGATTTCTTTTAGAGGTCGAGTCGACTCTAGGGATATACTGTGGCCGGAATTATTACATTAATGAAAAATCCCAATGACCCCATCGGAAATCCAACCCGCGACCTTCCAGCATGTAACTCAGTGCCTCAACCAACTGCGCCACCGCGTTCTCAGTTTGGCACTGTATGGTACCATCATTAAAAATAATTTATAAGAAATCCTAGCAGGCTTAAGAAACATCCTACAATCTGAGCAGTGGGTTGCTTTTTCTTAAGGATTAGAAATTATAACTTAGTTTTTATTGCTTTATGCAGTTATGCTTGTGTATTTGAGTGTGTGCGTGTGATTGCCAAGAGACACTATGGAGTCTGATATTATGCATGGACGCCATTTAACCTCGTAGAGAGTTCCGACGTTTCAGACATTCCTGCTGCCTCCATAAAACAAGGACGATGACTATGAATGGGATTTCTACGAACAGAAGGCGCCAAATCCCAGAACACAAAAATCTTTGTGTACAATTTCGCTTACATTTCCCTTTCCAGTATGGAAGCATTCCTGACTTCTCTTTCATATTATGTACGACGTTGTCTTTCAACAAATTAACATAATAGCAAACAAGACAAGCAATATAGGGTAATTCCGGGAGAGACGCCACACTTCTTGCAACTTTCGCTCTAACTCAGTAAGAAAATTTTTAGAACGGCTGAAAATTCTGAATTGATATATTTAAGGGTTTTATTTTACCAAGCATTATGCAAAATATCTGAGAAAGGAATGCCTTCGAGATACAGGGCGACAAAAAGTTGTCTTTACGACGTCTCTACTGACAAAGTACACAGCTTTTCGTTGCGAATAGACGCCGCTATGTAGGGAGAGATGCCACTCTTTGAAAATATCCTCTTAATTCAAGAAGCAAGCTAAGTAAATGAGAACTGTTGAGCTTTGCTCAAAGTAATGAAACAATACAAACATTAGAATAGAAAATATATCATAAGTGCACAATATCTGAATCAAATGACCTCGAAGAGTCTAAGTTACAATGAACCAAATTTCCAAGATCCTTTCTGTCGTTGCTTTTTTTCTCTCGCCGTAACTTTATACCGCATTCGACGCACTTGTCTTTGTATGGAGAACAGAACTGGCGCAGCCAGTTTCTGCAGCTCACACATTCGATCCAGTCATCTTCCGTTGTTGTTTGCATATAGTTTTCCCAACACTCACAGCGTTTATTTTCAGAATCTTCAGCTGTCTCTTGATTATGGATGTCTGTTTTTATTTACTTCTTTCTCTGCATTATCTGAACTTGTAGTCCTGAATTATTGAAACGGTTTATGCTTTCGATCTCTCTGCTCTTTGACTTTATTTCCTCTTTGCTTATTTCGCTTTTCCTCGAAATAATATTAGTTTCTTCAGCGATAAAAAAAAGGGAGTTTGCCCTTTTCTCAATTGAATATTTTCTCAGTTTTTTTCGGTACTGGGCTGATCTTCAAACGTCTGGAGGAAGTAGTTTCTTTAGGGGAAATATCAGAAAGAACTACAGTCCTCAGAGATGCAATGAAGCTTCTGCTGAAATAGGTAACATATTTTGAGAGCTGGTCACTGACCTAGAGGGTACACAAACCAGAGTCATATTTGTGGATGCTGTTTCCAAAGAAGTTATAGCTCAAGAGGTATCAGAAATGGAGGACAAATATTCAGCCACTATGTTACGGTTGGAAGGATATGTACCGGTTGGTTCAAAAGCACTTACACCAACACCTACGGTTGCAACTTTACTTCAAGCAAACCCAAAGAGGCGCCCCGTGCGATAACTAGTTACCAAGCTGCGTCTTCGTTTTTTAAATAATTCTTTAAAGGTCCAAAAATTAGCTTATCCAAGGGCTGTAAAGTATGAGTACAGTGATTCGGTAGACGAATGTTAGCAACTTTATTTCCAACAGCAGTCTGAAACAGTAAAGGAGAGCTGCAGTGTGTTCTGTGCAATCTAAAAGTAGAATAAGCTTCCCTGAAGGTTTGTATTTGAGGAGGTGTTCTGTGAACCACGCTGATGAATAAGTCTGTGCTAATGAAAGACGATTTCCGGTTCATGTACACATCCGACCATAGGAGCAAGTCATCACCGAACTCCTGTTTATTGTTGACGTGTTTGAATATTAGAGCAGGAGGCAACATTACAACATGCTTTTATTGTAATGTTGTCAATCTTTCTGAACATTTTTAACACCTTTTCTCTTATTAGAGAGTCAGGTTTGTTAATTATTTGTATGCCACTTTCATCAGTGCTGAAAAAGTTCCCAGATGTGTATTGTCCGTCGATACTGTTAAAATATGTTCCAACAGTGTCCCGGTTAATTCCGTGAGTTCTAGCTAAGGAGAGATTTTCAGCAGTCGCATCCTGCAATTTCAGCTTCAGTTTTGAAAATATTTGAAACTCCCATTTCTGTAGCAAGCCTGTATACAGTGGCATGAACTGTCTGTCTCTCTGTCTGTGTGGGGCAAAACCTGTTGTTCAGAGTGTCTGAATACGCGCGACGATTTTTATGATTTTGTCCTCATATTTAGAAACATATATTTATTCTGTTTGGAAGATAAACAATAGAACAGAAAATTGTTAATAGACGAAATATAAATATACACAAGCAATATACATAATTTTCTCAAAATTATTTAAAATTATTTATGTGCGGTACCTTTCCCCTAATTTACGTGGCCTGTCTCCTAATCTTCAGGGAGAGACGCCTCACTCTCTCACTTGTCGAAAGGAATGAAGGACATGGCGGCTACGTTGTGTAAAACAAAACCAACAACGCTGTAAACCTGCAATGTGTCCTGCTTTCATAGTTACTTCGGCTGGAACTAATTGAGATATATTTCGTAAACACTAGAAAAAAGTTGAAATTAATAGTCACCACATAAAATTAGTCATAATTCTTGAAAAACAGCACCTTACTTCACTACGTTCACTCACAACACTTCTCTAGACTTAATGAATAAACACATGTGCTGCGATATCCAAAGGACTGCCAGAACCCAACAAACTAAGAAATGCGGCATCTCATCCGCCGCGGCGCCTATCCCGAATTGCTACAATTTCCATCATCTTGGTAGGTTATTACATACAAGAGAGGCAATGTGCGTATAACGTAACACTGACGTGTGTTCGTGGAACCATTCTTGCCCTCGAAAAGCAATAATTTTTGCATATTATGAGTGTACATCTGTAGCCGCAGTTATGCAGTATGCAAGGCACACGCGCCGTGTAGTCATCGGTGACCTGTCCGATTGTAAAATATTATCCCATATTACGTAACAAAGGGCACGATTTTCGAGGAAAAAATATTAAATATAAATTTGTGTTAAATTTTCTCTACAAATTTTGTCTGCAGCATTTTTCTCTCTGAGAAGAAATGAGCGAGATAGATTAAAAATAGATATTAGTTACCATTTAAAGTACCGTTATTGTGGTCGGATTTTAATTCAATTAGAGTGATTTCACGAAAATCCGTCCAGTAGGAAGTGAGATGCTCCGTGTGGACGACCAGACGGACGGGAGGAAGGACGGAGAGACGGACAGATGGACAGACAGGCATGACGAAGCTGATTGTAGCTTTCCGCGCATAACGAGTTCTTACATTAGACATTCACTATCGGTGCTGAACCCATGTGCCGCATGGAATAAGACGCATTAATTCTTCTACATTTCGATCACAAAACACATTGCTCATTTTACGTCAGCGTCAATAAGCAGAAACGTTAACAAAGGAAGACAAAAGCCGCGTTGGCGTACTGTGCCATAGAAATAAAGGTACTCAATTTCAGACTTTCCTCATTTTCTTGGGTTGTCCTGATGTATAAAGCGCTTGCCAGGGTAGCTCAGTCGCTAAAGCGACTTGCAAAGGGCTTGGACGGCTTGGTGATAGACCGCGGTGCAGGCGAGATTTTCCGCACCCGTCCAGAACTTCCCTGCGGCCCACCCAGTTCCCTGTACAATGTTATCGTGTTCGTTTCCGGAGGTAAAGCGACCAGGGCATGGCCTTAACCAGCTACCCCTATCTAGCGCCGAGATTACTATACCCTCTGGATTTTAACGGCCTGTTCTGTGGTGAACTTTACCTTCCCAATCCTAAAACAATGTACATATTTTAGACTGTGCCGATAAACCACCACTTGGTTTTAGCTTAAAACAAAGTTGAAAATCATCTCATGAATAATGACATAAATCGAACTCACTTCACGTAATCAGTGTACAAATAAAATTTTTTTTAAATAATCTAGAAAGTTCCGTAACTATAGATACTGGTTATTAACCTAATTTCGATATCCGTTGTGGTTTATCACCAGTTTTCGGCTCTCAGCGCCACTGTTTAAAAATTTCAGCATGAAATTTCTACATGCGGACACGGTTCCCTTTACCTCCAAACTGAAGACGTACTGTGCTTTCGGTGTAAGCGGTACGGAATTTACAGACCGTAAACTGTTCTTCCTGATAGGCATTCCTGTCGCACTGCTGGAAACCATTCCAGTTTAAGAGATAGTACTGTAATGATTCGTTACAATGCGAACTACGGCGATGTCTCACATACACAAACTCGCAGAAGGTAATTTCGATGCGCCCTAAGCCATAAAAATAATGGCTCCCTTACACTCACAGTTGCTCTGAGCAGGAGTGTAAACTCAAGGAGGGTGTGCTTGAATTTTAAAGTTCCTATAGATGGCTCATTCTAGTCTCCCCCAGCAGAATGCTAGTTTCGGCAAGCTCTCTGAAGTGCAAGATAACCTTACTTTCTCTTCTATCGTCAACAGTAACACTATCGCCGTAATCAATATGAAAGTTTACAGATTCTTTTTGGCAAATTCGAGTTGATGATTTGAAGTAAACAATGACTGGTACACATCGTATGCAACCAAACTGACTATAAGTATCACAACTCTCAGTAAGAGCTTTAAGATTTTGTCCCAGGATCTTGTTCGGAAAATCCATTGAATTTCATACTTGGTTGACTTTACCCTAAAATTTTTTATACACTGCTGGCCCGTACTGCGAATATGAGAATTTAAAAATCTGTTCACTATAATCCTGTCGTCGAAACAGAATACCAAAAGGAAATGTCACACTCCATATACATGGTCAAATGTAAATATGTCAAACTTTCCAATTTCTTTGCCAAATTTTATACTTTGACATAAATCAAAACCTCACATATTGCTTTAGACTAAATCTGCCACACATGCCTTTTTCCATTTCATCGGGAAAGGCAAGAGTTTTACAGTACGTAAAGCAGTTCATTCAAATATATATTTGAAAATTTGGTGTATGTTTCAGAAAGTATTGCTGTACATATTGAACCTGCAATATACTCTGGTATAGTACGTCTGAATGTTATGAAATGCGTTAGGGAATTCACAAGCATTTCGGAAAATACCTTGGGTGGTGCAATTCTAACAGCCACAAAAAATATTTCATTGCTTAGAAATGCTATACAAAGACATACAATACGAAACACAGTAGAAAACCCTCATTATATGTTCAATGAAGTATTAAAAATTTTAAAGTGTTTAAAAATTCAATTCGTACCGAAGAGAAACAATCTGGTACCATTATAAAGAGCAGTCCATTGATACCATTTTGGAAAATATCGCTGGTTGTTTTAAGAACTATGAAAGTTGCATCAACATTTTTGGGGGAAATGCAGAGTCTATTTAATGCAAGGCAGGTGGCACAAATATATAACAATCACTCTGTCGTATAGATGCAGCGTACTCTACCATAAATACAACAACACCGCCTCTGGTTCCCATGTTAACTTGAGAGTTTTCATTATTACTGAATTGCAATACAAGATGATCTAAAACAATATGTAAAGCCATGAAAAACACAAATCACACACGAAATATTTCTTGAGCACATCGTAAAATGATTTCTGATTAGTAGTACATCTACATTATTTCTGGGTTCAGTAACCTACATAATTTAATTTTGCATCTTTAAGTGACACACAATTTCATATCTGCTTTGCCGTATTTTCAATATATCACTGACTAATACATGGAGAAAACTTTCACAATTTTGTGATCTAACTCACTTCCTAGTACTACATTAAACTCCGTATTATAGACTGTAATGTTAAAACCAAATTTACAGGCTCATATCAATAACTAATTTCAGGACGTTTGTAGATTTCTTGTGCAACGAGAATATGTAACAAATGTTCAATCCATATGTTTCCTTCTTTACAGTTTATTTGAAGACGCTCTCGGCATCCGTGAATACATTACCTCGAAGAGTGAATAATGAAAAGGAAAACACGTGACAGTCAACGGTAGTAGCTTAATTTTAAGGCCACTTTACATTTTCCTGGAGGGACTCAAAAGAACTATGGAAAGACAGAGTGTGTTCGATGCCCGGGCCACCATTCGAAATTAGAAGTCACCAAATTAAAGTCAGAAGAATTGTAGTTTGAAAGACATTTGTATATTTTAATGTTTTCCCATCCGTACACATTTAGAGCAATGTATTCATTTGCATACACCAATATACGGAAGTTAAACACAAATCATTGCCAGGGTCAGCACCACCCTTTTTTTGTGAAACCGGCATATTCCAGAGCACATAATCTGTTCCAAAAACGCGACCTTCTTTGCATTTTTCCGTAGGGCTAATAATAACCCTTAAAGAACAACAGTGGCTCTAATAAAGCATATTTTTAGTATTTCTCATTACCAACCCGCAGGGTTTCATATGCCAGAAAACTACAGTTTTCATTAACGACGCTATGAAATTCTCACACGCCACTAGGAGATTTTTTTTATCTTGTTTATTATTTCCAGCTCATGCCTGAACTTTTTTAAAGGTAAAGATACAGAGTAGAAAGAGAGGATTCTACCGCATTGGTGTCTCATCAGAGAGTATGAGGCTGGAGAGGGATGAGGCAGGGGCAGAAGCAGCGCCTACTGAAGGAAAAGGACGATGACACAAGATCAGCCTTCATAGGGAGGGGTAAGGATGAAGGAAATGAGCCTCGAAAATAACTATTAGACTCAAGGAAAATGGAACGTAACAGTATACAGACAACTTGGTGGACAGACATCTTGGCTTCCACCCTAACGATTTGTAGGACCAATGTAGAATTTGTTCATCATAGGAATTTCTTTTCGCTTATTGTCAAAAAGCGGTACGAGTTTAGCGTATGTGATCTTTAAAACTTTCACGTGATCTTAAAGGAGTACGCGATTTTGATATATCTATAACTGCGCTCGAAGTATTGAAACACATTTGATATTAAATTCTGAACTCACATGAATCCATATAGAGGTTTCTAAAGAAACACGATACGAAATAAATGAATACTTTAAGAGTTAATAAAGAATTATTCAATGAATTTGTAATACGACGCATTATTTCTGAGAAATCAGTATTTAAATTGTAATTTACTGCATTCCACAATTTCATTTTTTCGTCAAATACAACAACAGGCTGAAAAATATGAATGTACGTGCAGGTTAAGCTTCGTGTTAGGTACACCGTACTTCATTACAAGATCCCATAACAAGTGCAGAAATTTGAAGGGTCTGACGATAAACACGTATGATGTTAAACTTGAACTGCGTTTAGAAACAAATCTACATTTAATTGGTAGTTTCCTGCTTCTATGTGTTCTGTAGACATACTTCTAAATTGGGTACGTAATGCTTTATAGATCAACTACTGCACACACATGACTGCATCTGGTATTTTGACTTAAGTGAACGGTAGAAAAAAATCCAAATAGATTTGTTATTTTTGGTTTTACCCCACTGTGATTTCAAGAGTTCAGTTTCACAATTACAAATGGCCAATAAGCTGTACACAATCACCCTTTGTACCTCGTATGCCCTGGCTTGTTCCGTGCTGTACATGAAACTTCTTACGAGATACGGGTGTGGTTCATCGAATCACAAACAATCTTCACTATTTGTTAGTTATTTGTATTTGTGGTGTAAAGTCTACTCTTATCCAGTTAAGCAAACAAAATCGTATTCTACCAAAAGAAAAGAAAGAACCTTCCCTTCCATCCAGAAATAATATCTTGTTCTTATGGTGACCGCCCTATACACCACCTCACTCACGCAGCTCTCTTACTGGACTGCCAGCTTAGTCACCCAATTCCGTTATCTGCTGCTAACCGTCTTTCCCATTTAAACTCTCTGTATGCAACCACTCCTACTTATCACCAACGGTTTCTTGAATGCACGTTGACAGTTTAAATTTAATACGGACTGTACCGAACTGCCCGCAACTGACACCAGCAATCTCTATCTCTGTTTTACCAACAATGTTCGGCTACATCTTCTCCCCCTGAATTGTATGAGAAAGGGTTTCGAGGGGGAAACCCTTCTGAAGTACCATTTCACCAATAGGAGCCGAATTAATGCATAAATACAGAACAGATTATCGTATCAACAATACATATACGTATTAAACACTTAACACAATGAAATCAATGAAATAGACAAACAACATGCAAAGGAAGTTCAGGATTTCCCTGTTTACAGAACCTCCTGCACTATAGCACGTGTGCATACATGTCAATGGACATTTATGTCTTCTGTCATTATTTCTTAATCATATCACATACAAGTGACTTTTTCTAATTTTTAACCACAGACTGCACAACCACTGTAAAGAAATCAAGACATCCTGTTTGACTCTTAAAATTTACATTAACTACCACAGTTCACTTACAAATCATTCATTATCCGTCCTCTTATATACAGTGTGGCATTATCATTGCATTGCCCTAACATCCAGCACTACATTGCATTAGTTTGAGTATTATCTAACTGTCTGATTTACCCCTATATTTCTTGACCAAATTATATATATATACATAGATATACATATATTTCTGCACACAATGTTACTTCCTCAATGTTTTCCACCAGTCAGTCCTAAAATTACATCTATATCTTCTCAACACTGATATGAAACAAATCATACTAATCAAATAATACAATCAGTATAGCAGCAGTAATAAAAACACACAAAGTAAAATGTTGTCACTTAGTTCTGTCAGGAATTACTCGTAAATCTATAACTTATTAAATGTCTCTGTTTACTCTAATCTTCATCAAAACACGCCACCCTCTCCTTTTAGTATGCACTTAATTATATCATAACTAAAACAGTGCACAAAACAACTTATGAGATAACAAACCTAGTTACAAATTTAAAGCAGCCACAATTCTTAACACTTCTGTTTAAGTACACATTTTCAAACACACATTCATTCACTGTGGGTATGACTACAACCATTTGACTAAGCATGTCATATTAAAAGTTACACTTTTTCTTTAAAAAAGCTGCAATGAAATATTACGTTTGGAAAGTGGTCCTTAACACTTTAAAAACCGAATAAAATCCCATCTGCCATCTGCTGGAATTATTAGGAGCTCACCATATTCTCCACGTTAGCAGGATAAAGGTTAAACACCGTCTCGTGGTATGCCGGTATAGGGTATGACTCTCCATGTCCTTTCCGTGAACTTGTATTCGAAAGAATCTGTAAAAACGCTGAAGTCAGATCAAGACTCACCACATATTTAACTCGATAAAACTGTTGGAGCATCTCATCTATCGACCGCACTCTTGCCCGATCAGGTAACATAGCATTGTTCACCCTCCTTGCATCAATACAAACGCGCGGTTCTTTGTTCTCCCGGTACACTATCGTCAATGGGTTTATGAATGATGAGTCAGACAGCTCCAATATCCTATCCTCACTCATTTGTTCAATCTGCTTACTAACATCTGCTCTGGCTGAGTGTGGCACAGGTCTGGAATGGCATATTATTGGAGTTGTATCGGTGATTCTATCACATCATCCCTATCTTCTCTTAATACTTTGCTCATGCATGAGGTATTTCCCTTCCCATCCTTTTTCACACTTATATCCAAGGGGTTTATTTCTTCTTCCATCATCTCATCGTATAATTCCCGATTCCAATTAACAAATGCGACAAACTCTCTACTAGTCCAGACTGACTCATCATTTATGGCCTGCGTGACGTTATGATCAGCCGTTTCTGGCAAACCGTCACCTGTACTCTCTGGTGGCCCCAGCTCTGCCTCTACCTGATTTGTAAACTTGCATTCTTTCATTGTTTCCTTCCATCTCATACATTAGGCAGTTAGTTTTGAAATTTACTACCAATCCGTACTCCTGTAGGAAATCAGCACCAATTAACAACTATTCTATCAATTGACCAGAAAAGAGAAAAACATGTTCAAAACAATCTTCACCGACGAAAAATGGGACGTACACTTATTTCTTTTTTCGCCAGGTGCTGCTGCCAAATGCGGTTCAAAGCACCGCGCTTTGTAATTTGAACTCCAACATCTGTAATACTTGCGACTGTAAATGTGCATAAAGGTCTTCCATTACCAGGCTAATTTCAGATCTTGTATTATTAACCCCTTTCCCAATTTTAATATCAATATATGGACAATCTTTCATGTTTTCATCATTAATGAAGTACTTCGTCACTTTCACTTTATTATCCAATAAATTTTCTTTGCCATCTCTAACATTTCCATTCCAGTAATAGTATCAATAAGTGCCTGAAATGAACTAGCCGGACCTACTCGTCTCTCGATGTAAACAGCATATGGTCCCTTACTCTGTTCCTCTGAAATTTCACGTCCTGTTATCCTTCTCGTTTTTCCTGTGAATTTCTGGCCTTGTTGTACGGTGTAGCTTCTGCATTTAGAGAAGACGCATTTGCCATATTACGACGAAGGAATAATTTCTTCTGATACTTCCCGACCTCCTATATGTCTCTTGTATGTCGTAACCTTCCTGTTCAGGGTACATAGAATTTCCCTTGCGTCTTTGTTCTCGGCTTACATATGTTTGTCTCACTGCGTGCGTCCTACCATCCCTTTGGTCTTCTTTATCGTAATTGCTACGTGAATGTGGCCTGTTCTGATCAGACCATTGCTGCGAATTTTGGTGCTGACCCTCGATGACTTCCTGTTTATTTAGTACATTCAAGGCATCCTGTATTGTCTTCATATTTGATGTAACAAATAATTTCTCTACTCATGGAGTGTATGAACTAGTTACAGCCTCAATTACTTCTAGTTCTGACACTGGGGGTTTTAGTGATGAACTCAACATAGCATATTTCAAAAGATGTGAAGCCATACTGCCGTCTGTAGACTTATCACACCTACATCAATAAATCTGTACCCTCGTGTGTGAGTGCGATTCCTTACTCCAAAATTGATCCAAAAATTTTATTTTAAACTCCTCGTAACGGTTGATATGTTCTTTCGTTGCCATAAGCCAGTTTTTGGCTAATTTCTCTGTAAGAGATTTGGACACCAGAGTCAACTTCAAACGCTCATCGAGTGATTTTAGTTTGAGGTTTTAAGCAAGGTCTTTTAAGGAGTGTACAGCTCTGTGTTCTCGACTACTGAAAGTCGTAAGAGCTAATTCCGGCAAAGTGTTCTCTTCAGTAGTTGGCACTGACACATTCATAGGTGGCATTGAACAAACATTACCATTCAAGACATTTCCATTCATTCCATGCGAACATTCAGTCTCTACACTTTCAACCACACACGATGAGTTAGATGCACAAGTTTCACTGACTGTAATTTTGTCGGATTGACCTGGTTGCATCTGACTTGTATCAGATAAAGTACAATGATTAGGTTGCACACATGTTCTGTTTGCTACTCTAGATATCTGCTCCCCCAAATATGGTAATTTTCTGCCCAGTTCTGTGTCTTAGCTAGCTCTGAACGACAGAAACTCTCTCGCACTTCCTGGTTATTTTTGCCTACATCTTGCAAAAACGTACTTATTTCTTGCTTCATCACATTGTTTCTTTACGCAAGCTGACGTGTCACTCTTTAATGCTGTTAATGTGTTTTGATACCCTCTCTTCATCACTAGCTAATAGTTTATTATCGCCGTCCCTAATTTATTATATTTCCTGTCTTGTTTCTGCTCTCAACGGAAAAATAGCCTCTATTACTTTAGTTACTTCGTACTGTAATTGTTCTGTTAGTCTATCTGCTAATTTCTTATTTTCTGCCATTAGTTTAGCAGAATACTTAAAACATCGGCTAATATGCCCTGTATCTGGGCTGGCCTGTGACTGTCATTAACATTGTTAGTTACTACAGAAATACTTGGGGTACCTTTACCTATTACAGTAGCAGAATCCTGCAAGTCACAGTCAGCCATTTCTAATGTTTTGTTTCGCAAATGACGGGCAGACATTTTCATCTATTTTAAAATGACTTATTTACAACTGACCTTTTATGCTGATATCCATTGGCGTTTAATATTCACTAGTATTGCACTTCATTGTATTGAATTAAATAATATTTATGTAACCTGTGAGACACTACACTGAACAACCGTCGGCGATCTGGTGGCTGTAGTCATTTACTGACAGTAAAATGTGTTTCAATTTTCGCTACAACACTTGTCTTAGACATTTCTCGTTCTAAAAAGAACTGAGCAAGATATTATCGTAGATGTACATAGATCGTCATGTAAAGTGCCCGTTATTCTTGCCAAATTTCATGAAAGTTGAATTTTCTCAACAGATTTTGGAAAAATACTCAAATATCAAGTTTCTTAAAACACTGTCCAGTGGGAGACGAGATGACAAACGGAGAGACAGACGGAAATGACGAAACCAATAGTCACTTTTCGAAATTTTGTGAACGCGCCTATAAACGAAACTAACAAAAGGAAACTTGAAGCAAATGCAAACAAATTTCATAATGATCTTTGCCTGCGTCTATGTTCCGAATTGTTTGAAACACCATCCCTACCGCCTTTTGGCCCAAACTAGCTACTTATTCAATGTGAATATGGGACCCTACCTGGGTGGCGGGATATCGAGTTCAAAGTTCCAAGACGGCCCAGTCGCCTTCTTGAAATATTGACGGTACAAATGAGTAGCGCTACATCCCCCTGTAACTTTCATCTTTATGTGTGTCGCTTCGCTTCAACTGATTAAGAAAAAGTAGTCACCGTTTTCATTTTCAGTCAATGGCTCTCCAATTTGGGAGTTTTGCGAGGGGCAAACAACACTTGACCCTAAAAATGTACCTGTTTTAAGACGTTATATGGGGCATCGGTCTCCTGTTATTTTTGACAGATGTGAAACTTAATATTCTCCATTAAGGGAAAAACATAGACTCAGGTACTCGAAAATATTATTCTAAGACAAATGTCTGGCTCTAAGGGATACGCAGTAACACCATGCTAGAGAAAGCTGCTGAGGAGCGTCGTGATTTGTAGTGCTCCTAGCGAGATAATTCTGGTGTCATAAAACCAAGGATGACCGGTGGGATTGGTCATATAGCTTGTGTGGGGGGGAGGGGGGAGGGGGGACGGGGAGGGTATAAATGCATGCAGTGTTTTGGTTGGGAAACTTGCAGGAAAGTAGAAACTTGAGAAACACAGCTGTAGAAGGTAACGTAATATTACAACGAATCTTAAATAGTTCGAGATGGGGCGAACGAGATTCATGTGGACCGGAATTAGGAAAACATGTGGGCTCTTGTAATCGCTGTAATAAACCTTCAGGTTCTGCAAAATGTTTGGGATTTCTGGACTGGCTGAGAAACTACTAGCTTCTTAGGAATGACTCTGCACCTTAGAGGCAGTTCATGACAGCTTCACGCCCATCACGAACTCAAGAGGGTCTTTCAAATGCTCCTCCTGTATTTATAATCTGTCTGAAATGTATGTATTACGGCCTAAAATCAGGCTTTGTGTTTTCGTCGTCTGTTGTCCATATCCCCTGACTATACTCCTGTATAGTCATGAAATCGTATTGACTGAGACAGATAGTTAATTCCACTCGAATAGAATAATTCTTAATGTAATCCCATATTCTACCGCCTTTGTAGATACTTGTCAATTTTTTCTGGTGTTCCAAATTTTCTGGCACTTTTGCTATTCTTATTTGAATTCTCACTCTGTACTAATATACATAATATTAATTGAATTCCTTTCCTTATCCTTTAATTACTTCTGTAATGTTGAAAGCATCTAAAAGTCGTAATGAATGGTGAAAAAGAGAATAGCAGAAAAAGACTTATAAAAATGGCGCAAGAGATAAAAGACACTTTTCCTAGCTTAACAACCACATATCGTTACAATTAAAGACTGCCGTTTTGTAATATTATTACCATAAATTACCACAAAGATCACCATAATCATCATCGTGTGTTGAAGTGAGAGTGTCACTCGGATTACAGCCCCCTCTCCATTATCTGGCTAATACATATATGAATGCAAAGCCATAGTGGAAGGATAATTAAACAACGGGGGGAAAACCTCAGTATTCAAAGGAAGACTTGCAAACGAGATAGTTTTTCCACAAGAAATACCACACAGGATGCCCTGACAACGAACCAGGTCCTCCTCGTTAAGAAGTCGAAAACAGGCCCCATGTTGAATGCCACGGCTTTACTCTAAAATAGACTGAACAATCAAAAATGTAACAATGTACTTCCAGTGCCAAAGGGAATGACATACGCCCTGCCTCGCTGGCTTTTCCGTTCTACACTCTGGATCTCTTAATTTACATAGAAATGAGAGTGAAACTCTACATTATAGAACAGTTCGCTTCCGGACCGCACTACGTATAGATGAAAATGAACCGACAAAGGAACTTATGTGGTGCCCCTGCACTTCAGATGAATGGGATGTTAAGCGGAGCGGAAGTGACCTATGCTGTGACAGGCATGACGCTTGTGCCTTCAATACTCCTACCGGTACGCATATAGTTGGGACATACACATTTTAAATGTGTTCAAACTGCACATGAAGATACGTTTATGTTCTTCACACAAAGAAAAGTAACTTTCAATTTTGGAAGGATTGCTCACAAGTTACATTTGAAAGAAACAACATTAAGTGCTCTTAACTATATTTTATACCTATATGACAAACTAATAAATACACATTTCTAAATATGTTCCATCACATATTATTACTCTTCACCATCATGTTTCTGTCAGTCATGTGACCATCATCAGGGTGAATTATAACAACAATACAACAAATAAATACATTCTTTCAAGCTCGGACGTGAAAGACATAAAAACCGTAGCCACGTTCTGCATATATTTTGTCACACGAAGGTTTTAGGTGTTTATGTTAATGGAAATATATATTTTCCCAAACATAATTCATTGTTTGACATGCGTTTTTATGTTATTTAGGATTTAGATAGGCATAGGAAGGAGTGGGTTTTCCCCCCTCTTTCTTCTTCTGGTTTATATGGTAATAAATGCGTATAAACGAACGGGAAAGTCAGAACATAAGATTATGCACACGTGTGTTGAGTTTCTTAGTCAAAGACACGGTGTTACACTGCCAAAAAATTAAAGAAGACAGGATATGAATGAGAACAAAATGCATGTTTTTTGTGCTTGAAATTTATGACAGTCTACATGAGTCTTCACTTCGCTGTGAAGACGATATGGGAATAGATTAGAGACCTTTAAATGGGTTGGTATAAACACATTTGGAAACATTTCTAAGTCTAAACACAGAAAACTAATGGAGAGTTGTCTGTACTATGACCAGTGGGAAAGCACCGTGTATTTGGGTAGAAGAAGAAGAAAAAGAAGAAGAAGAAGAAGAAGAAGCAGCAGCATTTGTTGTCCTTCTTCTGCAAGCCAGAAAGACATGGGAGAATGGATGGACGTATAACGCCAATTATTTTCACCATCTTCAGGTATTTTGTTCTGCAGTCTCTTCCAAATAGAGCTCTAAACAGGGTGAGATCTAGTGTTTCCTCTTTAAATTTCAAGTATCCTCTCTCTCCTTTAAGGTCATCCAACAGCTGCTTAAATCCTCCTCCTAGTTTTCCCGTCACTTCCCTCCTTCCTTCTGTCTTTCCTTCAATTACGTGTTATATAAAGCAGTTCCTACGCAAGATGTCATCAATCCGGCTTGTCGTTCTTATTTTTATTGTATGTAGGATACTTCTCTCCTACTCGACTCTTATGTTAAGCTTCTTCATTTCTCACGCGATTGGTCCCAATGATCTTCTCGTTACTTCTACAGCAACACATTTCAAACCTTTCCAGTTATTTATTATCAACTTTCGGAAGCAGAGGTAGGTGATGACCTGCTTCATGGTTCGGCCGCTTCACCTACGAGTTATTTCCATAGGTACTGTGCTGCAGAAGCAATTTGAAACAAAGAACTTCCATCTTGAGGGACAGAGGCAGGTGGACACAAGACAGGCAGTCAAATAGACAAAGACACAGACGGTCAGACAGACTGTGTAGGTCCCAGAACCGTAGTGTAGGCTTGGGAGAATATAAAATCTCCGGAAATTACAGAGAATCGACTAGTCATCCTGCTCATAGCCTAATTAGTGTACGAAGTCAGAGGTGACCACACAACGGCTAGCGAGCGGCAGGCAGCTCGGATAAATTTTCTGCAAAAATTAATATACAGATAATGTTCATGCACTTGATACTGATCGTGAAACGCATTATAAAAGTCTTTGTAAAGAGATGAGACTCAATTTATTTAATTTATAAATGGCTGTTCCCTAAGTTGCGAACCAAATTCCTGGTCCAGAAGCTGGTGTGCTTTAGAATCATATTTTGCATCTTTCTTTTCTAGGGAAAGCTATGTAGTTTTCTGTAAAGAAGTTAATGATAACTTTGAATACTGATATTTATCTGTATTATAAATACCAAGATTGCAAATACTGTATCCGTGACTCTGTACAAATATTGCACAAAAACATTCTTTAGTTTCGAAATAAAGTATGATGTTATAGTACATGCGTAACCAAATTTCATTTACGCCCATACGATGAGTACATCCTGCACTACACTAAGTTATGAAACTCCTAAGTGCTTAAAAGCCTAACCTTCCGATATGTTGTGGCTACTTCAATAGACAAGATATGTAGAAAGTATGGCTATAAAACCATGTGTGCACTACGCATAATTCAATTAATTTGTTGTCAACATTTCGTGTACGTAACTGTAACCAAATCAGTCAATAAATTGGAAAGACTGGGCATAAAGCCATTTAGGGCTTAAGCAAGCTATAATTTCCACTGAGCTGATTTTCATGAAACTAGCACATTTGCGAGAGATTTCTTGAGGTACTTGAAAGGCATTTCATGAAAATCAGAGAAAGGTTTAATCTTTCTTATGAGATCGTAGAGACACGGACAGACGGACAAACTTGGTCTCCACGTAATGCTTTGTGTTTTACTCTGTAAAAAAAATTCAGAATTTCCGTTTTTACTGCGCATGCAACGAACTCTTTCTCTGTTATAAGACAAATCAGTTAATGTTGTTTAGGGAAGTAATCGTTTTCGTTCCGAGAACTATACAAAACAAGTAATTATAGTCTGTGGGAAAAACGAAAAGTTGTAATTTTCGTAGCCGGCAATATTTAACAGTTATCACTCGGATTTATGTTTAAGAACATTACGCAGAATATTTTTCTGAAGTTCCACTAAGGAATAGTTTTCTGTCTGTTCACTTGTACCGGTATGGTTTACGCAGAAGTGCAAATTACAAAGTGTCAGTCTGTATCCTCTTACCGCACGGATATATGCAATCACTTGCTAGTACCTTCAGGCCTCATAGAGGCATATATTTCGATTATCAGTTACCTGATAAGAATCCACCTCCTCGTATATGTTGTCCAGGGGAATTGCTTTCCAGATGACGGTTTGGAGAAAACATACTTTCGTCTGACTATTTTCTGGGATGTGTTCTTTTACTGGCATTGTCTATTAATGAGACAGAGACTGAGAAGGAAAAATTAGTCATGACCCTGAATACAGGCTTATGAAATAAGTAATTGTTTCTGAGACACAATCTCTATTCGAGATTCCGAAGAAGAAAAAAAGAATTTAAAAATTTTAAACACAAATATCAAAGTTTCTGCTATACATTTCTAATATCATCCAGAAAAAACGCGTTCTTCGCGATTGGGGAATTTCTAGAATACAGTCTTTATATTTCTATAAGAAATCACATCTCTATATTACATATAGATTGTATGGAGGGAAATAACATTACTAAATTCATAGCTTTGTATACTTTTCCACATGTATGATAAAAATATATATATATATATATGTGCATGCGTTGTGTGTGTATATATAATTGGGTAGAAATGGTGTTGATACATTTAATGTAAAGTAAAATACTTTTGAAGAATAAGAGGCCAACTTGATGTCACTAGTTATTAAGTTTTATTTCATTTCTTCTATGCTCAACATATTTCAGATATTAATACATCCATCATCAGGAGCCTGCGACGTTCCTATTGCATCACCACATTGGTTGT
>Ga0123355_10003116_pt1 | contig 23664 bp, 24 predicted proteins | sample TergutEmb28metaG_3_FD_89872 | JGI IMG/M metagenome (GOLD analysis project Ga0123355, IMG submission 89872) | Embiratermes neotenicus P1 segment gut microbial communities from Petit-Saut dam, French Guiana - Emb289 P1 | ecosystem: Host-associated > Arthropoda: Insects > Digestive system > Gut ... | reverse complement strand
TGTGGATTCTGTCATAAAATAGCCGCAGTGGCGCATAACTTCGCCCCGGACTTTTTCATTTTTGTAATACTCCGGCTTTTCCATGTTGGCCTTAAGCAGCGGATATAAGTCGCGGCCCTCATGCTCCAGTTTTAAGAACCAACCCATATGGTTAATGCCTGCGCACAGATGGTCTATTTCGTCTTTTGGGACATTGGTGTAGCCGGCAATCAAGTCCAGAGTGGTTTGTACCCCGTGGCATAGCCCTACAAACTTCATATCTGTGGCGCGGCCTGCCATTGTGCACACTGCACCCATTGGGTTTACATAGTTAAGGACATATGCATCAGGGCAAAGCTCTGAGATATCGTCCCCGATACTTTTTAACACCGGCGCGGTGCGCAGGCATCTGAATACCCCGCCTGGGCCCATAGAGTCTCCGATACACTGGTCCACACCGTATTTTAGCGGGATTTCGTAGTCGCTTTTGAATGCGCCAATCCCGCCAATTTGAAACATCAGGATTACATAGTCTGCGCCTTGCAGGGCTTCCCGGCGGTCGGTGGTGCAGCTGACCTTGGCGTCCAGCTTGTTTTTGCCGATTATTTGGTCAGCGAAGATTTTCATCTTTTGCAGCTTTTCCATGGTGGGGCCCATTAATCTGTAGTGGGAACCAGATAGCGCCGGGGTTGCAAACATGTCGTTTAGCAGGGTCTTGCAGAAGATTATGCTGCCGGCTCCTATTATTGCGATATTTGCCATGATGTTCTTCCTTTCTATTTACAGGGGCTTTTGCCCTATTTGGGTACGTTGATCGTCGCTAATAACGCATTGATGCTTGTGCTGTTATCTTAACAGCATAAAAGATGTATGCATAGCGAGTTCTATCGGAAGTTGACATGCAATGCACGTGAACACCTTTGATGACTATATAACAGTGTTTTCGTTTTTTGATGGCACATTGGAAATCCATCTTGCCTATTCGCATATTTGCGCTAAATACAATCATATGATACATTTTTGATGCAATAGCACAGGAAATTTTCCTGTGTTTTTCTATATAATGATACAAGGGCAAACTCCACCACTCTCCACAACATCCGCCATGACGAAAGCTTCAATATTGCAATGAAAACAGGGAGTGCCCTCCCAAACATCATCTCCATCAGGGGGAAACCATGTTAATAGTACAAAAATACGGTGGCACATCGGTTGCTAACGCAGAGCGGATAGGCCATGTGGCCCGCCGAATAGCCGATACTCACCTATCCGGCAAAAAGGTAGTGGTAGTGCTATCGGCCCAGGGCAGCCTAACCGACAGACTGCTACAAAAAGCCCATGAAATAAACCCGCAGGCCAGCAAACGAGAGCTTGCTATGCTACTTACCACCGGGGAGCAGCAATCTGTAGCCTTGATGGCAATGGCGCTTCATAAGCTGGGGCTTCCGGCAATTTCCTTAAACGCTGTGCAGATCGGACTGCAATCTACCGAGCAGCATGAAGACGCCCGAATAAAGCATATCCAAACCAGCCGCATCTGGGCAGAGCTTAACCGTGGCAATATCGTACTGATTGCGGGCTTCCAAGGGGTCAATAGCCAAGGAGACCTAACCACCCTTGGCCGGGGAGCCTCGGATACAACCGCCGTAGCCCTTGCGGCAGTGCTAGATGCCGAACTATGCGAAATTTGCACAGATGTAGACGGCGTTTATACCGCAGACCCCAGGGTTGTAGAAGGCGCAAAAAAGCTAAAAACCATAAGCTACGACGAAATACTTGAGATTTCCCCACAGGTGCTGCACAACCGGGCAGCAGAGATGGCAAAGCGCCACAATGTAAAATTGATAATACGCTCCAGCATGAACGATAATCCAGGGACTGAAATTAAGGAGGGCACAGATGTGGAAGACTTATATGTAAGCGGTGTGGTCATTGACAGAGACGTTGCGCAGATATCGGTGTTGGGCATAGCCAACCGCCCAGGCGCGGCATATAAGCTTTTTGCTTTGCTGGCTAAGGAGAAGGTGTCCGTTGACGTTATTCTGCAGCCTCCAGGCGAGACTCCAGCTGCAAGCCAAGGCACAGCCACAAATGTATCTGCATCTACAGACCATGCCACATCCACAAATATGTCTGCATCTACAAGCGGCGTTGCATCCACAAACATAAGCTTTACCGTGGCAAAGCAGGACAGGGACACGGCACTTGCCGTGCTTGCTGCCAACAAGGAAGCCCTAGGCTACGAAAAAACAACCTACAACGACAACCTGGCGAAGCTGGCCATAGTTGGGGCCGGGATGACAACGGCCCATGGGGTGGCTGCTACTATGTTTGAAGCCCTTTACGAGAATGATATAAATATAATGATGATATCCACGTCGGAAATAAAAATCACCGTGCTTATTGATGACCGATATGCTGAGAAAGCCAAGCAGGTTGTTCATAATAAATTTGCTAGATTTTTACCGTGATATGAAAATTACTCGCACTCCAATGAAATTGTATAGTCGCGAGCCTGGCGTATATATTATACCAATTCCAAATGCACAGCAGAAGGGGTTCGTTTTCCATGAAAAAGCCCAGATTTTACATTATTGCAGCAGTAATGTCTATCACTATCTGTGCAATTGCGCTTACTGCCTGCCGCCAAGGCAGCAGTGGGGAGGGCATACCCAATGAGTATGCTATAGCTGCTAACGAGCCAACAAATTCCGCAGGGTATAATGACACATCTGCAAGGTATGCCTATGATAGAGCAGACGATGAAAACGCTGTCATTACTGAGTCATCAGGCGCATATGGATACGCGTATAATGTCTCCGGCGAATCCTATGCCAACACCGAGATAACCGCACTTGCCACAACCCTCAAGGCCCACGAGGCTGTTCTCCAGGTTGTGTCAATTGATATACCATCCCAGTTCTATGAAGGGCTTCCTGAGTATCTTGCAAGTATGGGGCTAGAGTTTCGCGGCGAGGTTATCCAGTATAGAATCAGGTATGTAAGCGACGCATATGAAGTCATAGGCTACGTGGCTGCCCCTGTCGATTTTATGTACTACAGATATCCCATACTGATTTATAACCGAGGCGGAAACCGGACATTTGGCTCCCTTCGGGAACCAGGGGCAGTTGCTGAGCTTGCGGCATATGGCTTTATTGTAATGGGCAGCCAGTACCGCGGTGTAGCAGGAGGTACTGGGCGGGAGCAGTATGGCGGGGACGATATCAATGATGTAATAAGATTGATTGACATCAGCGAAAGCTTTGATTTTGCCCAGCAAGGCGGCGTTTATATGTATGGGGCCTCCCGGGGCGGCATGATGACCTATATCGCAACCCGAATAGACACCAGGATAAGGGCCGCGGCGGTTTGGGCCGCTATATCAGACACAATAACTGGTTTTCATGAGCGGGAACCAGCAATGCAGCGGGTATATATCGACCTAATAGGAGGCCCACCGGAAGACCAGTGGCTATATGAATACGAAAGACGGTCTGCCGTCTTGTGGGCAAATGAAATAAACACACCGCTGCTTATCGGCCACGGCGGCGAGGCGGATTGGCGGGTGTACACCCAGCATTCGATAAATATGTCGGAAGCCCTTACCCGGTATGGAATACCCCATCGGCTGAGTATCTTTCCCGATGCCGACCACTACTGGGCAGAGGGGTTTCACGCCGAGATGCTTGAGTGGTTTAGGATGCATCCAATTGAGGAATAGGAGAGAACCAATATGAAATCTTTCACCTGCGCCATAGTAGGCGCATCCGGCATGGTAGGCGGCATGTTCATGAAAATATTAGAAGAACGCAAGCTGCCAGTATCCCGGCTATACCCTTTTGCCTCGGCCCGCTCTGCCGGGAATGTGATTCAGTTTAACGGGCAGGATATAGCTATACAGGAGTTGACACCTGCATCCTTTGATTGCGGCATAGATGTTGCACTTTTTGCCGTAGACGATAATACTACCCTAAAATACGCCCCAATAGCGGCAAGCAGGGGCTGTATTGTAATAGATAACTCTCCCGCATGGCGAATGGAGCCGGATATCCCCCTGGTTGTACCTGAGGTAAACGGCGATGATATCACAAGCCATAAGGGGATAATAGCCAACCCCAATTGCTGCGCCGCGCCATCGGTTGTAGCCCTAAAGCCCTTGCATGACGCCTATGGCCTTAACCGGGTAGTAATTTCCACTTACCAGTCCGTATCCGGCGCGGGGGTAGACGGGATGCGCGACCTCACCGCAACAATTGCCGGGGAGGAAAAATCTTTTTTTCCATATCAAATAGCCCACAATTTAATCCCACACATAGGCAGTTTTGACGAAAGCGGTTATACTGGCGAGGAAATTAAACTGATGGCCGAGATTCAAAAGATGCTGCACCTGCCGGGGCTTAAAATCACGGCAACAACGGTGCGTGTCCCGGTGTATACCGGGCATAGCCTAAGCATCAATGTAAGCCTGGAAAGACCCTTTGAAATGGATGAGCTGCGGCGGATATTGGCCAAGGCCCCAGGGGTAGTGCTGTACGATGACCCCACCGCAAACAAGTACCCCATGCCTATACTGGCCGCAGGCAATGACAATGTATATGTAGGAAGGCTGCGCCGCGACCTAAGCTGCGATAACAGCCTTAATATGTGGGTAGTTACTGACAATACCCGCAAGGGGGCCGCCACTAACGCGGTGCAGATTCTTGAGCGGGTGATGGGAAAGTAGGTCTTCCAAAAGCAGTATCATGCAGTTTTAGGTTTTGATCCTTTTGGAAAAAGTGATCGTTGACATTTAAGATGTTTTGCTGCGGTATTTCTGTTTTCACATGCAATTGCAATTTTTAAGGCTTGGCGGGCTGTAGCCCGGCCACACAAAGGAGCTAATGTGCAATATATTCTTTTGTTCTTGGAAGGCATAATAACCTTTATATCCCCATGCTTGCTTCCTATGCTGCCAGTGTATGTGTCTTATTTTGCCGGGGGAAATAAGAGTGCTAAGGTTGCCAAAGCCGGGACAGCCGAAAGCACTAAGACTATCCTAAGTGATAAGACAGCCGGAGACGATAAGACCGGCGAAGGGGATATCGCTGCGTCAAAGGATAAAGCCGCTGGGTCTGCACTTTTAAATGCCATAGGCTTTGTGTTGGGCTTTACTATTATTTTTGTGGCCCTTGGGGCATTTGCCGGAAGTATTGGGCGGCTGCTTCTGGTTCATGGCACTGCGGTAAACATCGTTACCGGGCTTATTGTTGTGATTTTTGGATTAAGATATTTGGGTGTATTTAATTTGGGTGTATTTAGGATGTTTCCCCAAAAATCACAGGATGCCAGCCAAACCAATGAAGCCAATAGCACTAATGGTTCCGGCAACACTAGCGATGCCAGTAAAGGCAATAATTCCAGCGTGATACGGTCTTATCCGATTTCCCATAGGATTTCAGCATCACGGCGGCGATTTGGGGTTGTGGACAAACCCCTTCGGTTCCCTTCTGCCATAGTTTTTGGCGCGGTATTTTCTATTGGGTGGACGCCATGTGTCAGCGCTTTTCTTGGGGCAGCACTCATGCGGGCTTCCCAGCAGGGATCAATGGCCGAGGGTATGCTGATGCTGTTTGTTTATTCTATGGGCCTCGGGCTGCCCTTTATAGTAAGCGCGGTACTAATCCACCGGCTCAAGGGCACGTTTGCCTTTATTCAAAGGCATTATCGGGTTATCAACGCCTTTGCCGGCGGGCTATTAATATTGGTTGGTATACTTATGATGACCGGCCATTTTGGACGGTTTATGAGTCTATTTTCTTAAGACAGGTGACTGCTTTATTGCGGTACGCTTATGTAGTAGCTTGGAGGGAGCATTTATGTACAAAAAACTAGCAATACTATGCGGGATAGTGGCCTTTGGTGTGCTTATTTTCGCCGCAGTTGCAACCTATAACTGGCTGGCCGACAGGGCCGACGCCCCAGACAATTTGCAGGTGCGAGAAAATACAACCACAATTGTGTGGGGCGCAGGCGAAGGGATAATAGAGCCAAATCCCACCCCAACAGGTAACCTACCACCAATTCATGAGCGCGCAGAGGAAGAGAATGGGCCTGATGTCGATGCTAACGAAGATACCCCAGAGGCAACAGGGGAAGAGGTTTCCTCTGATGGGGGCAACAATGATGCAGATGAAAACAACACACCAACTGAAGACAATGAAGACGACGCTGATGAACCCGATACCGACGATGCTAACACATCCGACAATGACTCTGATAGCCTGCTAGCCCCAGACTTTGCCATGTATGATATAGACGGCAATCTGGTACGCCTATCCGATTTTGCAGGCAGGCCCGTAGTGCTTAACTTTTGGACGACCTGGTGTCCAGCCTGTGTACGGGAAACCCCATATTTTCAGCAGTTGTATGACGAAATGGGCGACGAGATTTATATATTAAAGGTAAACCTGCTGGATGGCCGCCGGGAAACACGGGAGCAAGTTGATAATTTTATGGCTGCTGGCGGGTACAGCTTCCCTATATATTTTGATGAGGGGGATGGCGCAATTTACTATAATGTCAGGTCTATCCCTGTTACATTTTTCATTGATGCCCAGGGATATGCGGTGGCTTCGGTGACAGGCATGGTGAACGAAGACGTGCTGCAGCGCGGGCTGGAGCTAGCTGGGCTACAGCGGTAGCAAAATCAATGAGAAACAGTCCCGCCCGAGCCGAAAATCCCGAGCGTTTCTACGGGTTTTCGGCGACAGGCGGGACTGTTTTCGAATTATTTTGCTATAACTATTGTCATTAGTGGGAACAGGCCCTAATTCAACTTTCTAGTCAGATGGCACAGTAAACGCAATACGCCCACTGCCGCCACCCCACCCAGTGGGATGTGGCGGATGGGCGTGCCCCATAAGGCTTAGGTCAATTATATAGTCGCCGGGAGGCAACTCGCCAAAGATAGCAGCCCAGCTAATCTCAAACTCCAATGTACCTCCGGCAGGCAGGAAGCCCTGGCCCTGCATAAAATGGTCTTCCCATTCGCCGTCAAAGGGCAAAATAGGCAGAAAACGATCTTGCCATTCCCACCAATCGTCTGTTGTGGCGTATACGGCAGGTACTATAAATATAAGCTGCGCCCGGTGATCCATGTCATAGTCAGATGTATTTTCCACTACCACACGCATTCCAGCCGGGGTGACATGGCTATGGGAAACTACATGTACATAAGGAAGCCATTCTTGCTCTGGCGATGGAGGCAGAGATAAGGGGGTAGTTGCCGTTACCTCAAATTCCACAAGGGCAAATACTCCGGGCATATCTTGATGCCACTGGCCCTGCCAACCATCCCGGATAAACATATATCTGCCGGGTGCAAGCTCCCCAAAATGCCACTCGAAATTGATACGGTATTGCTGAATGCCTCCGGCTTGAAGGAAATATCCTTCCATTGTCCATATCCCACTACCTGCACCCGGCAAATGAGGCACAGGATGCCATCGCCCACCATAGAAGTACGCCAAATCCCAAGGCGCGCCATAAGAAAACTCCTCGCTGGTGCGGTTTTCTAGAAAGAAGGCGATGCCCGTGCGGCTTACATCCACATCGCCCACAAGTACGATTTTATCGGATGGCTGCCCGGTAGCCTCGGCAATTCTGACAACGCGGCGGTCGCGCATCTCTTGGGTAACCGCCGGGCGGAAAAGAATAATGTCGGGATTGATGTTATTCTCCAGCAAAAATGCCGTAAAAAGGGCCTTCTGCACGGAGGTGTATGGATCCAGCCACAGGGTTACACCGTTTTCCGCGCCCTGGCCCCAACTGGAAGCTCCGGCTTCAAAAACACGGCTGCTGATATTGTTTAGCCGATCAATTGTTGCGGCGATTTCCTGCTGGGTAAAGACTACAGTGTATACAATGATTCCCATTTCACGCATTTCCTGTATAGCTGTTGCCGATGCAGGGTGGTCAAAGGCCCCGGGCAGTACAGCAACATTGAGAATGCCCCGGTCATCGAAATGGAGAGGCCCCATGTATTGCCCGGCGACAACCTCCCCCGAAGGGCCTATAGGGCCACCTGACACCAGGGCATCGGCTATACCTATAAAGCGCCCCTGGTTGTACAGGTTTTGGAAGCTGATGTTATCTGATGCCCACATACTGAGCTGCTCTTCATCCCAGCCTTGCTCAAAAAGCCTTAGGCGGTATAGAGCCTCAATATAGGTGTCGTTACCTGTACTGCCAGCAGCCTGATTAGCATGGCGGCCATATTCGTTGGTGTATAAGGTCGCCTCTGGGGTATCGGGATGCGCACAAGTAGCCGTTATAAGCAGCACCACCGCCACAACGCAAAAACAAAATATCCTTCGTGTCATTTTTTTGCCTCCCACTTTCATTGTTGCTTAGTATAACGCAGGTTTATGTGATTTGCTCCATACTATAGCAATCCTACTTGAAAACAAACGAAAGCGAGACGGAAAATCGGCGGCTTTAAGCCGTTTTCCGGTGAAGCTTGAGTTGATTTTCAAGTTGATTGTCTATATTTAGGCCCTCGCAAGGTTTAGGCGGGTTTTTATAGCAAGAAGCTGTATCACATGCTGGTGATAATAGGGGCGCTTGATTACTGACCCACTATGATATATTTTATGATATATTTAGTAGAAGAAATTATTTTATCCGAAAGAACTACATTATTGCCAATAACAAGCCACGGAGACGCAAGCACTTCCCCACGGCCTTAGGAGAATAAATGAAAGCCTATATTTTTGACCTAGACGGAACCCTATTCGAATCCATGGACGTGTGGAGCAAAATAGACGAGGCATTCTTTCACAAGCGTGGCATAACCCGTCCAGATGACTATACCGAGGCAATACTGGCAATGCACATAGATGAATCTGCCATCTACACCGTAAACCGCTTTGGCCTAGATGAAAGCCCAGAGGATGTAAAGCAGGAATGGCTAGGCATGGCAATCCACGCCTACAGCAGCGAGGTAACCCTTAAGCCCTATGCTAAGGATTACTTAACCCGGCTATCAAAAGAAGGCCATAAGCTGGCCATTGCCACAAGCCTGCCACCAGAGCTTTTGGAGCCAGCCTTGCGTAATCATGGAATCTACAATATATTCCATGCAATATGCACCGCATGGGAAGTAGGCTGTGGGAAGTCTAAGCCGGATATTTTCTTGCTTGCGGCAAATAAGCTTGGCGTGCAGCCGGAGCACTGTCTGCTGTTTGATGATATACTTGCGGCGGTGAAAAGCGCAAAGAGTATTGGCATGAAGGTGTGCGGGGTTTATGATGAGGCTTCTGCCCAGCATTGGGAGGAGATTCAAAGGATTGCGGATTATGCAATAATGGATTTTAGTGGCGTTCCCGCATGACCCTTGGAGGAAGTGTGAAGAAAACCGCTTCACACTTAATGTTTGCGGGTCAAATGGGAACGCAAGCGTTCCCGCATGACCCTTGGAGGAAAAATGATAATAGGAATAGATTTAGGCACAACCAATAGCCTGGCGGCATATTACACCGACGATGGCCCAAAGCTAATCCCCAACGCCCTTGGGGAATACATGACGCCCTCAGTAGTGGGTGTTGATGACGATGGCCAAGTACTGGTAGGGAAAATAGCTAAAGAGCGCCTGCTGACCCACACCGCCCTTACAGCGTCCCTGTTTAAGCGCAGCATGGGTACAAAAAAGGCAACTACCTTAGGGGAGCGCGTCTTCCTGCCAGAGGAGCTATCTGCCCTTATTATCCGGCGACTAAAAGAAGACGCCGAAAGCTTCCTAGGCCAGCCAATAACCGAGGCCGTAGTAAGCGTCCCTGCCTATTTCAGCGATGCCCAGCGGCGGGCAACCAAGGCCGCCGGGGAACTTACGGGCCTAAAAGTAGAGCGCATAGTCAACGAGCCAACCTGCGCGGCACTTGCTTATGGCCTTCACGAAAAAGAAGACTACACAAAGTTTCTGGTCTTTGACCTAGGAGGCGGGACTTTTGACGTATCCATTTTAGAAAAATACAAAAATGTAATGGAAGTGCGGGCCGTGGCCGGGGACAACTTCCTTGGCGGCGAGGACTTTACTCAGGTGCTGGTCAACCACTTTGCCCAGAAGCATGACCTTGACCTGGCAGTCCTGGAGCTTCCAGAGATTGCGGCACTGCGAAAATCCGCCGAGATGGCCAAACTGGAACTAACAGAAAACACTAAGGCACAAATGCGCTTCCTATTAGAAGAGGAAGAGCTAACCGCCAGCTTCACCCAAACCCAATACGAAAAATACTGCGAACCCATATTCACCGCCCTGCGCCATCCCATAAAGCGGGCCCTAAGCGATGCAAACCTAAAACTGACGGATATAGACAATGTGCTGCTGGTTGGCGGGGCTACAAAGATGCCCATTATTCGCAGCTTTGTGGGCAAGCTGCTAGGGCGCTTCCCGGCCTCTTATATAAATCAGGACGAGGTTGTGGCCCTAGGCGCTGCTGTCCACGCGGCCCTAAAGGCCAGAGACGAGTCCCTTACCGAGATTGTGCTTACTGATGTCTGCCCATACACCCTTGGCACCGAAGTAGCCATTCAGCGGCAAAACGGGCTTTTCGAGTCGGGCCACTATGCCCCGATAATAGAACGCAACGCCATCGTGCCCGTGTCCCGGGTAGAGCGGTTCTATACTCTTTGTGATAACCAAACCACCATAACATCAAGTATCTTGCAAGGGGAAAGCCGCCGGGCCGAGGATAATATAAAGCTTGGGGAGGTTTCAGTTTCTGTACCCCCAGCCCCTGCCGGCAGGGAGTCTGTGGATATCCGCTTCACATATGATATCAATGGCATTTTGGAGGCCGAAGTAAAGGTTGTCTCCACCGGCGAAGGGGACAAGCTGGTAATTGAAAAAAGCCCAGGAGCCCTTACCCCGGAGGAGCTGGCCCAGAAGCTTGAGGCAATGCAGGAGCTTAAAATCCATCCGAGGGATAAGGAAGAGTACCGCTACTTGTTGGCCTGGGGAGAACGGCTGTATGAGGAAAGCCGGGGCGACCGGCGTCAGTACCTAGAGGGGATTCTACGTCAGTATGATGACATGCTGGATACTCAGGATGTGCTGATGATAAGGGACTTTAGCCAGGAACTTCGGGAGATACTTACGGATATGGAGCAAGATTTTTGATAACAAAGAAGCACAGCAAAGAAACGTTCAGTACGAATATCCGTGGCATTTTCCGCTTTTGATGATTTGGTCAAAAGCGATTTTAGGAAGGAGCTTCGCCATGCGCCACATAATGGGATATATAACAGCACTGTGCTTACTGGTGCTGATTGTATGTCAAAGCATTATTTTCCCAACGTTTTTCATGCCCTTTTTTAGGCAGCAGTATGCCAGCCAGGAAATTGCCGATTACATTGGCATGAGCGATGAGGAGCTGATGTATGTCACGGTAGAGCTGTTGGACTACATGCGGGCCCGCAGAGACGACTTGGATGGTATCCGTGCTACAGTAAACGGTGTAGAGCAGGAGTTTTTTAGCGAGCGTGACAAGATTCACATGGTAGACGTGCGAGTGTTATATGACAGGCTGTTCATTGTACGGAACGTGGCCTTTTTCGGCTTTGTTGGGATGGTACTGCTTATGGCTATCACCAAGTCCCCGGTTATGCACTTACTGGCCCGGTGCAGCCGGGAGGTAATGGCTGGGTTTATACTGCTTTCGGGGCTGCTTGCCGGGGTTATTGCCTTTGACTTTGAACGGGCCTTTGAGGTTTTTCATCTGATTTTTTTTGACAATGATTATTGGATTTTATTCCCCCCTCGTGACCGGCTGGTTATGATGGTTCCTATTGAGTTTTTCATTAATATTTCTATATTTATTGGGGTTTTGGTGGCATCGCTGCCTGTTATTATTATCATAGCGGCAACTATTTACTTGCGGCATGAGGCCAATAGGCCAGGATATGGAAGGTTTTAGTGTAAAACTGCTTTGCACTGAGGGAGAATTGCTATATATGCATGGCCTTGGAGGCTAGTATGAAGATATTGAAGAAAATATTAAAGACCCTCATGTGGGTGCTTATTGGGATTATTGCGTTGCCGCTGGTACTGCTGCTGCTTATTATCTTCCTTGTAATGTGCGCCGGGAGCATACGGTATAGTATTGATGCCCGGGTTGGAGAGAATAAGAAGGCCCGGGTAGAGGTCAGCTACTTTATGCGGCTGGTGCATGTGCTTGTAGTATATACCGGCGGAAAGCTTAAGACCCGGATTCGGGTGGCATGGCTGCGGTTTGGGGATAGCAGTGGGAAAAGACGTAGGGGTAGGAAGAAGAGAACCGATAGCGGCAATAATAGAAATAGCGGCGGCAAAAATAATACCGACAATGATGATAAAGAAAAAAGCAACCCGGATGATGAGCCCCTTATTATTGAAGAATCGTCATCAGATGATGCATCTACGCCGGCAGGGCCTGCTACTAGCCATAACACGGCTCATAGTGGCACATCATCCAGCACCAGCACAACCAAAGCCAATTCATTCAACTCCGACACAACAAAATCTGACACATCCAGCCCTAACCAAGATTCTCAACCCGCCTCTTCAAAAGACACTCCCAATCCCCACGCCCGCGATGCTTCAAAAGACGAATCAGACCCCAAAGCCGATAAAAAAGGCATATCTGCAATATTTCAACAAATCAAGGCAGTATTGACATATCCAGACCGCAAAATTATCATGAACCTATGCTTCCAAAGTTTGCAAAAATTTATAAAGGCCTTAAAGCCAAAACATTTGGACATACACGGCGTAGTAGGCTTTGAAGACCCAGCCACAACCGGCTGGTTCATGGGTGCATACGAGGCCATCACATCAACTTTGCAGCTAAGGCATAAAATCCGATTACTAGGCAGCTATCTAGAAAAAGCCCTAGACCTCAACATCCAGGCCCAAGGCCGCACTCGCCTAGGCAGTCTAATCTGGCCCTTTGTATGGCTATACCTGCAAAGGCCCGTCCGTAAGGTAATTCATATGAATATATTTAGAAAGGGAGACTAAAAATGAGTAAAGTCAAGGACAATTTGCAAGATCTGTTTTCCAAGCTGGAAGGACATGTATCCACCAAGACAGTGGTAGGAGAGCCGGTGCATATCGGCGATGTAATCCTTATACCGTTGGTAGATGTATCCCTTGGCATGGGCACTGCAATGGTTGCCAACACCGAGGAAGTAGAAGGCAGCAAGGGCGGCCGTGATGGCGGCGGCGGCGCATTCGGCGCAAAAATGACTCCATCAGCCGTGGTAGTAGTAAGCGGCGGCACAGTGCAGCTTGTCAACATCAAGAACCAAGAAAGCGTCAACAAAGTGCTGGATATGATTCCAGGCATACTTTCCAAGTTCAATCTGGACTCATTCTTCAAAAAGAAAGAGCCTGAGCTGGAACTGGAAGATATAATAGACGCACCAGTTGAGGAGATGCCCTAAATGAACCAAAGCCAAGAAACCAAGCAAGCAAAGAATAAAGCCGAGCAAAGCAATTCAAAAGGAAAGCAAGGAAACCAAGCCGCAAAGCAGGGCAGTCAAAGTAAAAGAGTAGAAAGCATAGCCGACATGAACGTGGACTTTGCCCAGTGGTACACAGATATCGTTCGCAAGGCAGAGCTGGCCGAATACTCCAAAACCGGAGGCTGCATAATCTTCCGCCCCTACGGCTTTGCAATATGGGAGCTTATCCGCAAGCACCTAGACGCAGACCTGACCGAAACCGGCCACGAAAACGTATACATGCCCCTGCTAATCCCCGAGCACATGCTGCAAATGGAAAAAGACCATATCGAAGGCTTCGCCCCAGAGGTAGCATGGGTAACCCACGGCGGAACCGAAGAGCTGACAGAGCGCTACTGCATCCGCCCAACCTCGGAAACCTTATTTTGCGCCCACTATGCCGACACTGTGGAATCATACCGGGACTTGCCAAAACTATACAACCAGTGGTGCAACGTAATGCGCTGGGAAAAAACCACCCGCCCATTCCTGCGCACCAGAGAGTTCCTATGGCAGGAAGGCCATACCGCTCACGCAACCCCAGAGGAATCTCTGGCGGAAGCTTTGCAAATCCTAGACTTCTATACAAGCCTGGCAGAAGAAAAGCTGGCTATCCCAGTAATAAGAGGCAAAAAAACCGAGCGGGAGAAGTTTGCCGGGGCTCTTTCCACCTACACAATAGAAAGCCTGATGCACGATGGCAAAGCCCTGCAAAGCGGCACAACTCACGACTTTGGTGACAAGTTTGCCAAAGTGTTTGGCATACAATATCTGGACAAGAACAACCAGCTGCAATACGCTCATCAGTCCTCTTGGGGGGTATCCACAAGGCTAATCGGCGGCATTATCATGGTACACGGCGACAACAACGGGCTGGTACTTCCGCCGCCTATTGCGCCAATCCAAGTGGTAGTTATCCCGGTAGCAGCCCACAAGCCCGGCGTAACAGAAAAAGCCCAAGAGCTACAAGTCAAGCTAAAACAAGCCGGCCTCCGCTGCAAAGTAGATACCAGCGACCACAGCCCCGGCTGGAAGTTTGCAGAATACGAAATGAAAGGCGTGCCAATACGCTTAGAAATCGGCCCAAGGGATATAGAAGCCAACCAGTGCGTACTTGCCCGCCGTGATACCGGTGAAAAGGTAACTGCAAGCCTGGATAATCTGGAGGCTACCATTGCACAGCTTTTGACCGATATCCGAGATAATATGTACGCAAAAGCCGCAAAACGCCTTGAGGAAAGCACCTATACCGCACAAACCATGGATGAGCTTAAAGGCATACTGGATACAACCCCAGGCTTTGTGAAGGCCATGTGGTGCGGCAGTGATGCCTGCGAAGTGAAGGTCAAGGACGACGCTACCGCCACTTCCCGCTGTATGCCATTCCAGCAGGATAAGATAGCAGAGACTTGCTTTGTTTGCGGCAAACCTGCTGATAAGATGGTGGTTTGGGCACGGGCTTATTAGAGTTTGAGGCTTGCTCTAGTGTACAAGGTTCTGCGATTCTCAAGAAACGATATAGTATAGTAACGATATAAGCAAATAACTGTATAAGCTAATAAAAGCACCCTGTCAGGAATTCTCAATGATACCGGACGAGGTGCTTTTTACAAAGGAATTATATGCCGGACTTTTGAAGGAGTAACAAAATGGAAGTGTACTTCCCCATGCCATTGCCATTCTCAGAAAAAAGGGATCATCCGCTAAGGATACCAAACGAAAAAATCATCTCTCTATATAACTTATCAGAATTGGGGCTGATACTGGAGGATACAACATCTAATGTCGTATACCTTAATCAGACAGGCGGTTTGCTTTGCCATCAAAGATATGCTAGGGGTATATTTGTTTTTGTAGAGAATTGGAATAAATCACTTCTAAAAATTATCGCTCCTTATATGGAAAACGTAGTAGGGCTGACTGCAAAGGATGCAGATTTTCTTGATGCGGCTTTTGCTGATACTGATAATGCAGACCATATTTCGGTTGACAGAACAAAACTTGAACAGTCAGCAGAAGCATGGATTTTTGTGAAAATCAACCCAGACGCAGGAAGCGATTATTACTCTGGGTTTTCCGCCAAGGCGGGAATCTTAACTTGGGAAAACAGTGATTGATTAAAGTTGTCAGTCTGACTTGTTCGCATACCAACTGATGGAGGTAAATATGTTTAAATTCTTAGAGTTTGATGACCTAAAAGATGATGAAATAAAATTGGTTTTAAAAAGCCAAGACCAACCCGATTATGAAAATGGAGTTTTACCAAGGTATGGATTTTCTATAATCCATATCAATGACAATAGAGATATTGGTGTAGTTTATTTTGCTGTAGATAACACAAGCAGACAATACATAAGAGGGCATCTAAGTTATGGAGTCGACCCTAAGTATTCAGGGCATAATTATGCAATGAAAGCCTGCAAACTCATGAAGCAAATAGCATTGGCACATGGATTTAAGCGTTTGTTTATAGGCTCTGGCCACGATAATATCGCCTCTCGCAAAACAATAGAGAAACTTGGAGCTATTCCCATTACGGCAGATGATGTTCCAGATGATAAAATTTTGAAAAATCTGCAGGAAGAAAGGATAGATATGTATGTTTGGGATATTACAATATAAGGTATTTATGGTTATGCCGATTGGAGGCCAGCAGCATGGAAGATTTTAATCTGATGGCAAAGGATTTTGACACAGACAGAAGAATTGAGCGGGCCAAAGTTATAGCTGATGAAATCCGTCAACACATGCATGACGGACACGCAAAGTCTGCCCTTGAATATGGCTGTGGAACGGGACTAGTAGGATTCCAGCTAATAAATGATGTCGAATCAATGCTATTTGTAGATTCCTCCGCTGCTATGATAGAACAAGTCAAGCAGAAATTACATAGCTTAGGCAAATCAACCGATTGCGCAGATTGTCACGATTTTATGGTGGACGTGCCAAATGATATAAGAGCTGATTATATTTTTTCATCATTAGTGCTACATCATATCAAAGACACAAAGGCTATTTTATCCCGCTTGCATGGGATGCTGAATAATGAAGGGCATCTCCTTATTATAGACCTAAACACTGACGATGGAAGCTTTCATGCAGAATATCCTCATTTCGATGGGCATCATGGGTTTGAGCAACCCAGCATTGTGTCGTTAGCTACAGAAGTTGGGTTCAAAAAAGTCGGGATTAAAACCTTTTATCATGGATATAAAACAGTTAATGGAAACACCAACCCCTACTCTCTTTTTATTTTGGATGCTACAAAATAATGCGCCACTGTATTATGATATTGATAAAATGCAGATACTTACCATTCTAGCGACATTTTCAGGCATAATAAATTTAAGGATAGAGTTGAAAAGGCTTGGTAATAGGTGATTTGAAGTAAGGGGGATTGTTATGGAGCAAAGCATAAATTTAATAGTAAGCAGAATAGCAAGCATCTTAAAAGATAATAATCCGTCTATCTTCATGTTTGGTTCTGTTGTACTAGGCGACTTCAAGCTTGGATGGAGCGATATAGATATAATATGCCTTACCGAAAAAACAATACCGGACAAGCAGGCCAACGAACTGGTTAATTTACGCCAAACCCTAATGGCGGAACAGGAGGGAAACCCATACTTCCGGTTATTTGAAGGCGGTATGCTAACCCTTCACGCATTTTTGCGCAATACCAAGGATACTGCTGTATATTGGGGAACAAGCGGCCAACGCATTACAGACAAATATAGTCTTTGCCCATTTAGCAAAATGGAGCTACTCGAAAACGGAAGGCTCTTATATGGCAGCGATTTTAGGCACATGATTACTGCACCTACGCGGGCAGAAATTATTGGGGCAATAAAGAGCCACTACGAAACAATAAGACAACACGGCAAGACGGGCAGCGGTTGGCTTTTAGATATCGCAAGATGCTTATACACACTTAAAACAAACAAGATAATTGCAAAAACAAAGGCTGGCGAATGGGCAATAGCCGCAAATTTATGCCCGGATGTGTCCATCATGAAAAAGGTCCTTGAAATCCGTAATAATCCCCTTGAGCTTAAAAACAGTGAGGAAGCAAAGAAGTGGGAAGATACATTAGAGCCGTACATACAAAGCTTTGCAGATGTGCTTGAAAAAGAACTTCATGAACATGAAATACGCACAATTCCCTATTGACTCTGCCGCTACGGCATAGTTTATACTGAGCAATAGCACGAATCTCAAAAATCATCATCGCCAGCACATCGCGAAAAACGGCTAAAAACCCCCTATTTTCCCCCTTGGCTGTCAGGGTGATTTTCTGAGATTCGCATAAGGCGGTGAACAATGGAGTACACAGTCAACAAGCTGTCAAAGATATCAGGGGTGAACGCGCGCACCCTGCGATACTACGACGAAATAGGCCTGCTGCGCCCCATGAAAGTGGCATCCACAGGCTACAGAATCTATGGACAAAGCCAACTGGACAATCTGCAGCAGATTTTGCTTTACAAAGAGCTTGGCTTCCCACTTGAAGAAATCAAAAGCATCTTATATTCGCCGGGCTATGACAGCATAAAGGCCTTTCAAAGTCACCTTGCCCAACTGACTCAAAAGCGCCAGCGGCTGGACATGCTAATAACCAATGTCACAAAATCCATAGCCGCCATGAAAGGAGAAATAATAATGACAGACAATGAAAAATTTGAAGGCTTTAACCAGTCCCTGATAGACGAAAACGAAGACAAATACGGATCAGAAATCCGCAGTAAGTACGGAGACGCTGCCGTCAACGAATCAAATTCAAAAATCAAAGGCCTGACTCAAGAACAGTACAATGAAAGCGAAGCCCTACGCCAAGCCTATGAATCAGTCCTAAAAGAGGCCCTCTCCATCAGCAACCCAGACCCTGCCGGCGAAGCCGCTCAAAAAGCCTGCGACTTGCACCGGCAGTGGCTATGTGTGTTCTATCCAGGATACAGCAAGGAATATCATAAGGGGCTAGCAGAGATGTATGTAGCTGATGACCGGTTCAAGGCCCATTATGAGAAAATAGCGCCTGGATGCGCGGAGTTTCTGCGGGATGCAGTACGCATATATTGCGGAGTCTCGTGTTAAGGTTCTTGTTTCTGAAAAAATGCTCAATTACTAAAAATATATTACATTGCCTTGCGTATCGTCAAAAAAAGAATAATCTTCGTGGGGGTGAGATTTAATAAGCTCATACTTCCCGCCGGTGTATTCGTCCGCCATTTTTTCCCAAAAACTGGCGGACGCTGTATTATTTGGATGGTAATTCACTTGCCATGTACCTTTGTGAGTCTCAAGGATTCTAAATAATGCTTGCTTTCCAATACCTATGCGGCGATATTTATGCATAACAAAAAATTCGTTTACTTGATAATCGGTTTTTTTATCTCCGCTAATCCCATCGCCAATCATAACAAATCCTGCCAGCTTGCTGCCGACTTCTATAAAATATACGGCATATTTCCCGTTTTCTTCCCGATATTCCTCTTCAACATAACAACCGTAAAGTCCGCTTTCATGCACATCCCAGTGATGATACTGAGAAAATTCATATTCATATTTTTCCATAAGATTAATAAGAACATTCTCTGTACTCGGCTCCATTGGTTTTAGCTTCATTTGCATACCGATCACTCCATTTTTTCTCTACATATTATTTGCCGCCAACCGCTTTACAACCTCCTGCAACATCCCTCTAATCTGTGCGGCACAGGCCCGATATTCCTCAATACTACCCCCAAAGGGATCAGCAACATCACCAGCACCCCCTACATATTCCCCTAAGGTAAAAATATAAGCCCGCGCTTCGGGATAGTCCGACAGCAGGATAGCCTTGTGCCCTGCAGTCATGGTAAGCACAACTGTGGCATTTGCCAGCACTTCACCCGAAGCAATAGCAGCCCGGTGCGCAACCAAACAAAGCCCACCTTCCTCCATGACTGATATAGCATGGCGGCTGGCAGGCTGGTTGGCCCAGGCGCTGGTTCCGGCAGAAAGCACTTCAGCTTTAAGCCCTGCCTCAGCAAAGATTTGTGCGGCCATTGCCGCGGCCATGGGGCTGCGGCATGTATTACCCGTGCATATGAAAACTATTTTTATCTGGGACATGGACAACACGCCCTTCTGCGGCTTTTTTCATACGATCCATTATTGCAATGCCTAGGCCGTCTTGGGTTAGGCCCTCGGCGTATATTTCATCTACGCCAAGGCTGTCAAATTGGCGCAGGCAGGCATATAGATTTTTTGCTATGGTGTCTGGGGCAGCCTTATCGCCTAATAGCAAAGCAAATACAGCTTCACATTGTTGGTTTTGGTCTTTTGGGAAAAAGCGGTCCGGCTTGTAGGCCTTCAGCCTTTCCATGGCTTGGGTGGTCAGTAATATGCCCATTTTGCGGCCCTCGGGAAGTTTTTTTGCGGCCTGCTGTATTATATAGGCGGCTATGCCGTCTTCATCCCCTACTAGTAGGGTCATTGGGGCCTTCGGGGCATAGTGGCGGTATTTCATTCCGGGAGCACGGGGTGGCTCGCTAGTTATGAAGCTTTCCGCTGCAGTGCTGACGCCCCTCGGTGCGATATGACTGTAAAACTCTTTACTCATCAGCGGTTCTATCCTGGTAGCTTTCCAAACCATCTCTGGCGTAATAGCCCCCGGCCGCAATATCACTGGCCTTGGCCCGGTAATATCCACTACAGTTGATTCCAGCCCCCCAGGCACAGCACCGCCATCCAATATAAAATCAATGGAACCATCGGCAAAGTCTGCCGCCACATGCTGGGCGCAGGTAGGGCTTGGAGTCCCGGCCTTGTTGGCACTTGGGGCAGCAATAAAACAGCCAGATTCCTTGATTAAGGCGAGGGCAATAGGATGGGAAGGCATTCTTATGCCGATTGTGCCGGCCCTGCCATTTGGATGCCCCCCAAGCCAATGTGGCAAGCCAGGGCTTTTTTTTGCAACCAATGTAAGAGGCCCAGGCCAGAAAGATTTTATCAGGCCATGGGCATAGTCAAGGACATCCACTGTAAGCTGCTTAAAAGCATCCAAATCCGCGATATGGGAAATTAGAGGGTTGTCCCCTGGACGTCCTTTAGCATGGTATACACGGGCCACGGCATCAGGGTTTGATGCATCTGCGCCCAGGCCGTATACAGTTTCTGTCGGAAAGGCAGCAATGCCACCACCGGCTATAATATTGGCAGCCGTTGCGATAGCCTCTTCGTTTGCCAGCAACAACGGTACAGCAGTTGCCGGTTGTTCCGCCGTAGCCAATATCGTGTTTGCAGCATAATTATCCTCTGATGATATCGGCACAGCATATACCACTGAAGTACAAGTATCCTTCTCTGTCAACGGCATACTTATCTACGCCGCACCGCAACACTTCTTATATTTCTTGCCACTGCCGCAGGGGCAAATCTCATTGCGGCCAGTTTTGGCCTCGTTGCGTATTACGGTATGAGAGTTCTTCTGCTCCTTGTACAGCTCTTTCTGCCTTTCTGGGGTAAAAATTCCTTCCCACTCTGGCAGGGTATACAGGGGCTCGGCCTTGTACGCCACCATCTGCTTAAACAGCCGCTCAAAGCTGATATCAAGGGCAATGGGGGTGTCTTCTTCAATTGTTTCAAGCTCGGGCACTCCGTCAACCGCCTCATGTATGCCATCCAAGAAGGCAAACATATGAGTAGGTGTAAGCCTAAGCTCTGTTGCAAGCTCGGCAACTGTGCCCTCAAGGCGGGCGGTTTTGTTCCGCAGTATGCCTACGTATGCGGACTTTTCTTTTGCCAGATAATCGTCCCATACATGTTTTACCGGCTCACCTTTTGTGTCCAATGATATGCGTTTCCATGCGTCTTGTAGTCCCATAAAATCACTCCTCTTAAATGGGGCACTGCCCCTGCCGCTTCTGTAAGCATAACCGCTTTTGATGATTTTGACAAAAGCGATCCTTCATACCCGCAGATACGGCGTGCGCTTTGCGCTCTTAGTTTGTTTTCTATAGTAGTATTTTACTCCAATTGCCTATATTTTGTATAGCCTACTTCCAGCAAAGTTAAACCCTGAGGGGGCATTGTCTTCCCTGCACGTGCTCGATCACAGGAAAGTATTATTCTGGGTATAGAATGTGCACGTAGTTTTCCAATACCAACATACATCATTGTCCCGGCTATAATGCGCACCATGTTATACAAAAATCCATTGCCAGTTACAATCATGGTCACCATCCCTGGGGGCTTATCTGTGATGATATCCAAAGCATATATCTCACGCACAGTGTTCTTTGCACTGGAACCCGTTGACTGAAAGGCCGCAAAATCATGCTGCCCAATTAACATACTCGCGGCATTTTTCATTGCTTCTACATTCATAGACCTGGGTTCATGGGCGCTATAGCGGCTATACAAGGGGTTTGGGGTTGGGGCATTGTAAATACTATAGGCATAGGTTTTGTACATGGCGTCAAAACGGGGGTTGAAGCTATCCGGCACAACCTCTGCAGCGGATACTGAAATGTCCCTAGGCAGGTAGCCGTTCAGCACCTGAGGCAGTTTCCCAATGGGTATGCGCGTTTCATCAACAAAAAAGGCCGCCCGCTGACATAGGGCATGTACCCCTGCATCTGTGCGGCTGGGGGCTTTGGTTGTTATCGACTGGCAATATAAGGCCGAAAGAGCTTCCTCCAACCTTTGCTGAACAGCAATAGCATTTTGCTGGCGCTGCCAGCCTGCGTATTCTGTACCATCGTAGGCTAAGGTCAGTAGGATTTGCATGAACGTGCTCCTTTACGTCTTTAAATAACACCGATTTCTGTCAGAAATATTTCTTGTCCAAATATACCATGAGAATGACAAGCCTGCCATTCACATTCCCTTGCTTTTAAGTACATCCCATATCCTCTTGCTTTTAAATGTACATCCCATTCCCTTGCTTTTAAATGTACATAGTGATATCTTCAAAAAAACCACACCAAAAGGAGAACAAAATGAAAACAAACACCAAGCACCTCACCACCCTAGCGATGCTGGCGGCTCTTGCACTCCTTACCTTACTTATCCGATTTCCAATGTTTATGCCCTTTCTATCATACGACCCTAAAGATGTTGTAATCATTATCGCAGGCTTTTTATATGGCCCGCTGGCCGCTTTGGCTATCATTGTTGTCGTATCTCTTGTTGAGATGATAACCGTAAGCGATACATTTTTATGGGGCCTGCTTATGAACATAATCTCAAGCACATCCTTTGTGATACCGGCAGTGATTATATACCGGTGCTGGCGCAATCTTACTGCAGCGGTTGTTGGCCTGGTGATTGGCGTCATAGCCGTTACCGGCATGATGCTTTTGTGGAATTATCTTATCGTGCCGCTTTACATGCAGGGTATAACCCGGGCGGCGGTTGTGCCTATGCTGGCATCGGTTTTCCTGCCTTTCAATTTAGTCAAAAGCGCCCTCAACGCGGCCATTGTTATGATGCTGTACAAGCCTGTTTCCATTGCCTTACGGCGTGCCGGGCTATATCGGGATGGAGGGCAAAATATACCTCAAGGCACTGGACAACACACAGGCGGCTCATCATGGACTGACATTGACTCTAGCAAATACACCTGGGGGTCTGACGCCAAAGACCCGCATACATCCAAACCAAATATCTGGGTACTTATTATTTCAGCCTTAGTAATAGTGGCCTTAATCGTTATAATCCTTACAAGAGGGGCGGTTTAAATGACAAACTGGGATATCCTATCAATTTCACCAACCACTAACAAAGAAGACATAAAAAAAGCCTACATGACAATGCTGCCCCGCCACAACCCAGAGGACGACCCAGAGGGTTTTTTGCGCCTACGTACCGCATATGAAGAAATATTAAAAGAGCTAGAAAATCCAACCACAGACACCCCCTACACCCAGTTCATGAGCCAGGTAAGTGAAGTATACAGCAATTTCAAAAACCGCTGCGACCTTTCAGTCTGGAAGGCCCTACTCGAAAACGAAGTATGCCAGCGATTGGACATGGTGGACGAAGCCGAGCAGGAGCTGTTAACCTTTTTTATGGATAGATTTTTCATGCCAAGGCATGTGTGGGCAGCTCTGTCTGCCCATTTTGACTGGGCTGCCAGAGAGGCCGACCTTAAGCAAAGCTTCCCGGCGCCCTTCATCGACT
>Ga0123355_10003115_pt1 | contig 23668 bp, 21 predicted proteins | sample TergutEmb28metaG_3_FD_89872 | JGI IMG/M metagenome (GOLD analysis project Ga0123355, IMG submission 89872) | Embiratermes neotenicus P1 segment gut microbial communities from Petit-Saut dam, French Guiana - Emb289 P1 | ecosystem: Host-associated > Arthropoda: Insects > Digestive system > Gut ... | reverse complement strand
GGACGCTTATCGCAACCACTCCGTCGGCTTTGTGTTCCAGTCGTACAACCTCATTCCGCATCAGACTGTGTTGTCAAATGTAGAGCTTGCCCTCACCCTCTCCGGCGTGTCGAAGAAAGAGCGTACGGACCGCGCCAAAGCCGTGCTTCAGGAAGTCGGGCTTGCAGACCAGATAAATAAGAAACCGAACCAGCTTTCCGGCGGCCAGATGCAGCGCGTGGCGATTGCCCGCGCACTTGTGAACAACCCTGACATTCTGCTGGCCGACGAACCGACAGGGGCGCTTGACAGTGAAACAAGCGTGCAGATAATGGAAGTTCTGAAGGAAATCTCCAAGGAAAAACTCGTCATCATGGTGACGCATAATCCGGAACTAGCTGATAAATATTCGACACGCATAGTCCGCCTGCTGGACGGGCGGATTATAAGCGATTCCGACCCGGTGGCCCAAGCGGATACAGTTTCTGACAATAAAGACTCTGGCAAGGTCTCTATGTCGTTTTTCATGGCGCTGGCGCTGAGTCTGAACAATCTGCTGACAAAGAAAACCAGAACGTTTTTGACGGCTTTTGCCGGCAGTATCGGCATAATCGGCATCGCGCTTATACTCGCGATGTCAAACGGTATGCAGACTTACATAGCCCGCGTTGAAGAAGAGACACTGTCGTCCTATCCGATTGTGATCCAGCGGGAGGAATTCGATTTCATGTCTTTCATGCAAGCATTAAGTGACGAGGGTCCGCCGGGCGCCCGCGGCCCGCTCGCTGATGACAGAGTCTACGTCAATAACATAATGAACAGAATGATGAACATGACCATGGCCAATATAGAGACAAACGACCTCGCCCGTTTCAAAGCGCAGCTGGAGGCCGATTATGAAATATTAGCCCCCCTTGTGACCGCAATTCAATTCGGCTACGATATTGAACTGTACCTATACAGGGAAGATGAGTCGGGCGTATTTTTCCGTGTGAATCCAAACCCACTGCTTGAAGTGATTGGCATGGCCACCGGAGCGGGAGCGGGGCCGATGGATACGGGGCCGTTCTCAAATCCGATGATGGGCAATAACGACATGTGGGTTGAGCTTATCGACAACCAGGCTTTTCTGGAGTCGCAGTACGACCTGCTCGCCGGGCACTGGCCCGAATCCGCGAATGATGTTGTACTGATTTCAAGCGGCAGCGGCAGGATCACTGATGTTATGATGTACTCGCTGGGTCTTTTCGGCCCCGCCGATTTGCGCGATATGCAGCAGGCGTGGATGGCTGGCGATCCGCTTGAATATGAACGCGGCCTTAGCTTCTCGTTTGATGAAATCCTTGGGCTTAGCTATCGCCTCATCCTCCCACCTGATCGTTTTGTCAGGGCGGACGATGACTGGGCAGACTTGTCGGACAATTTTATCCATATGCAGGATGTGTTTGATAACGCAATTGAGCTCAACATAGTCGGCATACTGCGCCCGAATGAGGACGCCATTGCCGTGGCCCAAAGCGGTGTGGTCGGATTCACAAACGCCTTGACCAGATATGTGATAAACCGGACTAACGAGGCCGAAATTGTCATAGAGCAGCTGCAAAACCCGTATATCGACGTGTTTACAGGCCGTCCGTTCGGCGAAGAACAAGCCGCCGAATTGTTCACCAGCCTTGAAGACGTATGGGAGTTCATTTTCACCCTGCCCGACGATTTGCAGGAACAGACTATGGGGCAAGTCACCGCGATGTTGGACGCAGGAGCCTCGGACGAATATATAGTCGCGACGTTCAATGAGTCTTCCACCCGGCAAGCTGAGTTTGCGTCATTTGAAAGAAATCTAAGAATCCTCGGCGTCGCGGATTTGTCTGACCCATCGACAATCAGCATTTTCCCTTCCAGTTTTGAAAATAAGGACGCTATAATCAATTACATCGACGAATACAACGAACGCGTGGACGATGCGTATATGATCTCATACACCGATTTTATCGGGCTTTTGATGGGTTCCGTTTCAACCATCATCAACGCCATCAGCTATGTGCTGATCGCTTTTGTGTCGGTTTCACTTGTCGTTTCGTCGATTATGATAGGTATAATCACCTACATCTCCGTGCTGGAGCGGACGAAGGAAATCGGTATTCTGCGCAGCATCGGCGCTTCAAAGCGCGATATTTCCAGGGTTTTCAATGCCGAGACGCTGATTATCGGCTTCGTAGCGGGTGCCTTGGGAATCGCCGTGACTCTTCTTCTGACACTCCCGGCAAACGCGATAATCTATCATTTCACTGAGGTGGCTAACGTAGCGCAGCTGCCCTTTACGGGGGCGGTGATACTGATAACTATCAGTATGCTGCTATCACTGATAGCCGGTCTGCTTCCCTCCCGCGTGGCGGCGAATAAAGACCCGGTAGTTGCATTGAGGACAGAATAGTCACCGTTAACAGTATATATAAACCCCTTGGATGAACTCAACATTTCATCTAAGGGGTTATTTAGTGGAACGTACAATCAGACTTGCAAAAGGCTGTGGCTTGCTATATAATATCGTCAAAAGTGTAAGATGTAAGGTATGGTGTGATGATATTAACAAAACTGAAAAGCATGTTTGGCGCGCAGGACATGACCGTGGGGCGGCCGCTGTCTGTGATGATGCGGTTCTCCCTGCCGCTTCTCCTTGGGAATCTCGCGCAATTGATGTACAACATGGTCAACGCAAGGATGCTGGGCACGATGGTGAGTCCTGTGGCGCTCGCCGCGGTCGGCGTATCTATGCCGATACAAAATCTGTTTTTCGTGTTCTTTATGACCGTCGGCGCGGGAATATCCATCGTTGTGGCACAGTATTTCGGTGCGAAAGATAAGGAAAGTCTGTCTCACTCTATCGGCTCGGCAATGGTGATGACGCTTATTGCAACAGTGACTATTGCCGTCTTGGGCATATCGCTGTCGAGCTTTATATTAAACGCAACAAATGTAGCTGCGGAGATATTCCCGTGGGCGCGGCAGTATCTGATGATAATGTTTGCGGGCGCGGTCGGCGTTGGGTTCTACAACGTACTGTCCGGCATATTGCGCGGCATGGGCGACGCTGTATTTCCGCTGGTCGTGCTTATCTGCACGTCGGCATTGAACATCGTCCTAAACATTCTGTTCGTCGGCGTACTGAATATGGAAGTCGCAGGTTCGGCATGGGCGACAGTTATAGCACAAACGCTGTCAGCCGTTGCATGTTTGATTCGCTTGCTGAAAATGAAAGATATCGCCGAAATCACGCGCCGCACCCTGCGGCTGACAAAGGGGTACGTGAAGGATATACTGCGTGTTGGTGTGCCGGTCGGTGTTCAGCAGACAGTGCTGACGATGGCATCGGTATTCGTCCAGGCGTTGATTAACGACATTGCTGTGCCCAGTGCGGCAGGAATGGCATCGACCACGATTTTTGTTGCGGCAGCAGCGGCGTTTAATCAGGTGGAAGCGGTTTCAATGCTGCCGAGACAAGCGCTTGGCCTCGGAGTCTCGACTTTCACCGGGCAGAACATCGGCGCGGGGCAATTAGATCGTGTAAAAAAGGGCTTTAGAATCACGCTTATCGCCTCGCTGATTATATCAGCTGTGCTGTTTGCGCTGATCTACATATTTGGTGGTCACCTGATAGGGTGGTTCATTGACTCTGCCGACCCGGACGCGTACGAGATCGTGCGTTGGGGCGTATACATACAGCGCATAATGATATGGAACTATTTTATCATCGCGTTCATGCAGGCTTCGACCGGTATATTGCGCGGTGCGGGGGCAACGCTGTCTGTTATGATTGTAACTATTATCGCAACCGTATTAATGCGCGTGCCAATGGCATATATCTGGGTCGGGATGAGCAGAACCGCAATGAATCCCGGCGGCGAACCGGCGGGGATATATTGGTCGATGGTGATTTGCACAGGCATAGCGTCAGCGCTCTGTATGTGGTACTACCTATCCGGGCGTTGGAAGAAGCTCTCACTGGTGAAAAAAGAACCGAAAGAATCGGCAGACGGCGCGAAAGCGACATAGGGCGCATCTCTTTAAACCGCTATGGTGAATCTTGTAATCAAAAATAAATTTAGGGTCTAGACAACCACAGGAGAATTAGATATACTCGAAGTGAGGTTGTCGCAATGAAAAATCGGTACTCGAGCCGAAGATAGCAGGCTGCACTCGCCGCTGTCCGGTGAAAAGGGAAACGCGGCTACTTGACAAATACGTATAGTGAAAGGTAGATACATACACATGAAGAGGTTATTTGCGGTATTAATTATTCTTGTCCTGACAATTGGAGCTTTAGTTGGATGCGGCGGCGCGGCCGTGGATTTGGATGGTCATCCATTAGTCGGCGAATGGGCCTGGTCGTATAATATTGCTTGGAGATATGTTCTCAACAGTGACGGTACCGGCACACGCGGCGGTGGTGGTATGCCTGTTGAATCGTTTACATGGGGTGTACGAGGAGACAACGAAGCGCGGATTACCGTTGGCAGAGGGGGCGCTGTTGAGCGTTGGACATTTACCTTATTAGGGAATAACCTGACTTTGGCGAGGAGTGCAACTAACGAAAATTATGAATATATGCGAGTTGGAGCGCCACCCTCCGGCCACACGTTAACCGGCACATGGTCTTGGACCGGCGATGACAGCTATCAATATATTTTGAATGCTGATGGAAGCGGAACACGCGGTGTTCCTGGGGCTATAGAGTCTTTCACATGGCTGTTAGATGAAGGCAATCATTTGCTTTTAGATTTGGGATGGGGTGTGATAGAAAGCTGGACATTCGGTGTGACCGGGGATACACTTACCCTAAGCAGCCGTCAGGTTTCCGGCATGGTATATAGTTACACGCGGAGTTAGCCGCCTACTAGGAGGGGTTGTAATTATGAATAAGTTTGGCACGGAACTGTTATGCCGCACTATGACATCCGGGCAGACTCTGAAAAAGAGACTTCTGTACTTCATTCCGGCGCTTGTATTAGCGGGGCTTGGGGTGCTCACGCTGATTGACCGCTATATTTTCGTTGTGCGTTATGGAGATCAAGAGACATTTATCTTTTTCTTGGTCGCGTTCTTCGGCATCGCTTTTGTTTTTTTGTTATTGGGAATCATGCTTGTAAAACACACAGAATTAAGTATTTTTGACGAAGGAATTATTTTCACGCGCGGGTCAAAAAGCGAACATGTAGCATTTAGCGATCTTGAAGGCATTAATGATACGAAAACGAGTACGACCGTTATCGTGACGAGTCCAGCAGGCGGGCTTGTAGGCGGACTTATCATAGGATTACTTGCCAGCTTTATTCCGGCATTAAATCCGCATAAAATAAAACTCCGCAAAAAGGACGGCACAACAATCAAACTGTCAAAATCCTTTTTGCATAACTTCAAGGAAGTTGCCGAAAACCTGCATTCCGCTTATACGGAATACTTGCTAAAAGACCTGAGCAAGGAGAATTTAAGCGACGCAAATATCTCGTTTGGCCCGCAGCTTCAGCTACGCGACGGTCAGCTTGTCTATTGCAAGAACATAATGAAAAAAAGCGAAACCATCATACCCTTCGAGAATATTAGTAATATATGTGGCGGTGCAGACGGTGTTGTTTGGATTGACGGCCCGAAAAACGAGAAAGGGAAAGCTGAAACTCTCGCTAAACTTTCTGTTGAATCTTTGTTGAATATAGACGCGCTTGATCGCATCGTGCAAATGGCGCAAAATGGCGGATAAAAATCAGAACTTGAAGATAGCTAAAAACATATGAGGCGGGGAGCGTTGGCGTTGCGCGCCGATTACTCCCTGCTCTTTTTAATTCCAAATATAGGTGATTATGTGGCAACAATGCTTAACTGCCGGTGCAATATCCGGCACGGATATTGAGGTATCCTAAACGGGCGTTTACACAAATGATTCTTGGGTTTTTTTGAAATCAAGAGACTTTCCGATAGTGGTTCTGTGCAGATAAACAGCAACGCAGAGACACTGGAGAAAATGTTTGTTAAGAAGCCTATGTTTCTGACAGAAATATTTTAGAGCCGGAATAGGAGGAACGATGATAACATCAATGATAGACGCGTTCAGCGTGAAAGGACTTAATGTCTTGATAACAGGCGGAAATTCCGGCATAGGCAGAGGCATATCAGAGGCTTTTGCGGAGTGCGGCGCAAATGTCGCAATCATGTCACGCAACGCAGACGCCGGTCGGACAGCGGCAGAGGAGATTGCCGGGAAATTCAACGCCAACGTCAAGCATATCCAGGGCGACCTGTTGAAAAAAGGCGACCCCGAGAAAGCGGTCGAGGCGGTTGTAAAAAAACTCGGCAGGATAGACGTCTTGGTCAACAACGCCGGAGCCGTGCGTTGGTTTGAATCGATTGAGGCCGATAAAAACGATTTTGCCGATTGGTCTGACGTGATAGAGCTAGATCTCACCAGCCTGTTCAAAATGTCTGTATTCGCGGCAAAGCAAATGCGGAAACAGGGATGGGGCAGTATAATAAACATCTCTTCAAACGCAGGGGAAATCGTCAACCTGCCGCAGACAACAGTGTCTTACAGCGCGGCAAAAGCAGGCGTGAATCACATGACAAGACTGTTGGCCCAAGAATGGGCGCAGTATAAAATACGCGTCAACGCCATAGCGCCGGGATATACCGAGAGTAATCTGGGTTCAAGTGTAGACCCTGTGCAATACGCGGAACTCAACAAGATATGGATGGACCGCACACCCACCGGCCGCAGAAATAAACCGCTGGAAATAGCGGCGTTGGCGATTTATTATGCTTCACAGGCAAGCGAACAGGTCACAGGGACTGTATATACGATAGACGGCGGATATTCATTGGCAAATTGAATAGAAACGTGGAGGCGACAAAACAAATAGAAAGAGGGTTTCAACATGTATAACGGTATGTACGTGGATATGGCGGCACATATCCTGACGCCAAACTTTGCTGAAAAATACGCAAAATTAGTTCCCGCAATCGGGGAGCGTATTGAGATGAGAACACCGGCTGTCGCGGATCTGGAGATCCGTATGCGTCTTATGAGCCGGTATCCCAGGGTATTGCAGGTACTCACGATGGCCAATCTGCCGCTGGAGAGATATGTCGAAAAATCGGCCGATGCGGTGGAGTTGGCGAAAATCGGAAACGACGATTTCGCCGAAATAGTTCTGCGATATCCGGACAAGTTTATGGGCGCCGCAGCGATACTCCCTATGAACGACGTAGACGCGGCATGTAAAGAAGCCGAGCGCGCTATTAAGGAATGCGGCTTGCAGGGAATCCAACTGTATACACGTATCAACGATGTGCCGGTGGCAGATCCGCAATTCCGCCCGATTTTCAAACTGATGGACGATTTCGGCTTGCCGATATGGATACATCCCACATTGAATCCGCAGCTTGACAATGACAACGATCTGCTGACCTGGGAGTTCGAGATTTCGAGCTGTATGCACAAGCTGGTGGTATCGGGGATCTTCAAGGAGTTCCCGGATATCAAGATTATCATGCATCACGCCGGCGCGATGATACCGTTCAACACCGGGCGCGTGCAGTATACGCTCAATCTGTATCCGTTGCCGTTTAAAGGATTGTCGGAAGACTTTAAAAAATTCTATGTTGACACGGCGATTTACGGCAACACGACTGGCCTTATGGATTCATACGCATTCTTCGGGGCGGATCGTATGCTCTTCGGAACAGACGCTCCGCTGGGCCCGAAATGGGGCATGATAGAGGGCACAATCGAGTCGATCGACCGTATGGACATCCCGGAAGATGAAAAGCGGATGATATACAAGCAGAACGCTTTGGATATGTTCAATATGGTTCTGTAGTTGACGACGCAAAAGGGCGCACATCGTGCGCCCTTTTGTCATATGTATATGTAGTTGATCTTTATCCCAGAACGCCTGTGATCAAGGGTTGTTTCAATTTTATGCTGTAGGGGCACCGTCCCGGTCGTCCGCGAGACATCGGTACGACATCCCCTGCAAGATTGAATCAACACCGGATTACACAAGCCCTGTCACTTCGGCCATTACGTGAATGATACCGAGATTCTGCGGGCAGACCTTTTCACATTCGCCGCATTTTATGCATTGCCCTGCCTGACCGCCTTCGGCGCCAAGCATGAAGTCGATGTGTTTGAGCGTATCCAGATTCTTGTAGATAAGATAATTACTGTAAATCTGCAAATAAGCTGGTATTATGATCTTCTCCGGGCAGTGCGGCATACAGTAATTGCAGCCTGTACACGGGATAGACGGCGTTGAGTTTATAATATCCACCGCTTTTTCAATCAACCCGCGCTCATCATCGGACAGCGGGGTGTAATTCGTAAACGTATTGACATTATCCTCAAGCTCACCCAGCGTACCCATGCCGGTCAGGATTGTCACTATACCCTCCAGCCTCAACAAAAAACGGAACGCCCATGACGCGGCAGACACATCCGGGTTCGCGGATTTCAACAGCTTCCCAGCCTCTGACGTTTCCCCGGCAAGCCAGCCGCCCTTGTTCGGCTCCATGACCGAAATCGGCGTGTTATAGCTCCGCGCAATCTCGTAAAGCCTGCGTGCCTGCACGTCGCGGCTTTCCCAGTCAAGGTAGTTCAATTGCAACTGGACGATTTCGACATAAGGATGTTTACGCAGCAGCTCGTCCAGCTCCTCCGGCGTGCCGTGGAACGAAAATCCGATATGTTTTGCGATTCCCTTTTCTTTCAGACCGCGGAGAAAACCCCATGCATCGTATTCCTCGGCAGCTTTAATAAAGTCCGTTTTCAAACCGTGCAGGAGATAGAAATCGACAAAATCCACACCAAGGCGTGCAAGCGACGTGTCGAGCTGTTTCTGCATGTCCCCCGCGCTTTTCGTGACCATCATTGCAAGCTTTGTGGTTATCTGAAAACTGTCACGCGGATACCGTTTCACAAGCGCTTCACGCAACACCTCTTCAGAGCCTTCGTAGATATACGCAGTGTCAAAATACGAAAAACCGCTTGCCATGAACTTATCTATCATTGCGTTGATAGTTGCAAAGTCGATTTTGCCATCCACCTTCGGCAGCCGCATGTTGCCGTAACCCAATTTGCCTATGTTTTTGCCAAAATATTGCGTAGCCATAGTAAGTCACCCGCCTTCCCGAATGCTTTATTCGGCCGCCTCAGACATGCCTGTCCGGGTGCCAGTCTCTTAAAATTCAGTATAGCGCAAACGTGCTTGGAGTTCAACTCTTTTTTAGGGGATACACGAAGCAATCCCGCGCCGTTTTGGCGCGGGATTGACATTCTTGTGGTACCGGTGTAGCTGAGAAAAAAAGACTAGGAGCCCAACTTAAGAGATAAGCTTCTTTTCTCATCGATTCTATACAATGCATCTGTACCATTACTATAAAAATAAGTACCTAAAAAAGTATTTCTCCTTAGCTTAATGGACACTTTCTGGCATTCAATAAATAATATGTCCTTTAACAACAGAGGAATATATTTTACCATTATGTCATCACTCACATCGGGGTTTATTGCAAAGGCTAGTTGGCTTGTTTCAAACCATAGACCTTTATCACTGGTCATATAAATTGAATCATGGGAACTCTTGTGTAACGATATCGAGTTTACCACAATTGTGTCGGCGTTGCAGTCCCAAATAACACTCCTTGAATTATCGTAGCAATCAGTTTCGATGTCGTAACGTATATTAGTGACAGCACCCCCTCCTTGCATCTTCACGATCTCCAGCTCTCCGTGGATTATCTGAGTTAGTGTATCAGGATAATATTTCATGTTCTTCGCTACAATGTCTTCTTTCAAATCGAAACAATATAAGTAAAATGTATGAGTCCCATGACTATAAGACTCATCGAAAAAAAGAAGCAAATCCCATTTTGTCAAATATTTTTCTTTAAGTGATTTCACAAAATCGGCATCTCGATAAACTTCATAAAGTTCCCTTCTATCATGTTGACGTTCATCTTCTATTTCTGATCCATCAAGATATTGCCCATCTCGTCCTAGGAGTATTTCACAGCGTGACTTAAGCTCAATGAGAAGATGTTTGTCTTTTGCATTGGGACGTTTTTGGTCATACTTCTCTTGCTCTTGCGTTTTTGCTGAAATAAGAGCATCGATATTTTCTTTTAAATAGAAAGTATTTGTTCTGGTTGGTGGTGTGCGATAATGCGTCGTCCTAAATACGCATTGAGGATTGCTAACACGTTTTGTAAGTTGAGCTTCATCAGCAAGATGAACTGAAGAAAGTTTGTTATTTTTATTTTTCACACGTTGGTATGCTGTTACTTCAAAGTGCTCTAAATAGATATTTTCGCCACAAATAAAATCTGGTGGTTCTGGTTCCATCACTGTCATGTTATTTATGATATGTTCGATGTTATGGGAAGTGTTATTTATTCTTATAACACTATAATTTTGTTGGATGTCTTTTAAAAGTTGCTTTTCTTTCGATGTATTTCTCATTTGACACCTCCAAATAAATATAAGGAAGGAGCACCCCTACCGTCTCAAGTGCGGTAAGGATGCCCCTGCTGGTACCGGTGGCCGGACTCGAACCGGCACAGTCATAGACCGTCTGATTTTGAGTCAGGTGCGTCTACCTATTCCGCCACACCGGCGTGATAAATGCTATTATAGTACAACGCGCGTGAATTATCAAGTATATTTTTTCGCGCGGTTGAAAATCTTATGGCAATTGACTATAATGGTTCAAAAGGAGGCGGTGCGATGGATAACATAAAACTGATTGTAACAGATCTCGACGGCACGTTTCTGCGGAGTGACAGCAGCATTTCAGAGTACACAAAGGCAGTGATTGCACGGTGCAGGGAACGCGGCATTCTGATAGCGTTCGCGACGGCGCGGTCAGAAATATCGGCAGAGCCGTTTAGCCGGCAGATCAACCCCGATATTATGATCTCAAACAGCGGCGCGTTGGCACGGTGTGGTTTGGAAACCCTTTACAAGGCGACAATCCCGCCGGATAATGTCCACGCGCTGATTCTCAGATGTATTTACAATTCGTTGGTTTTTCAGATCGGCGTTGAAACTAATGATGAATACTTCCGCATCAAGCTTCCCGACGATGAAGGTTATTCGCCTGTGACAAAAGCCGATTTTTCCGGGGGCGATGTTTACAAACTCTCGGTTCAGTCGAATGACAGCAGTATTCCGCAAGCTATAGCTAACGATTTTCCGGAAATTAACTTGCTCAGCTACAGAGACATAGACTGGCACTCATTCCGCTCTATCGGCGCATCGAAAGAGAACGCAATGCTGGCCGTTGCGGATTCGCTGGGTATTTCCGCCGAAAATATCGCCGCGTTCGGTGATGATGTGAATGACATCGGGATGCTTAAAGAGGCCGGGATTGGTGTAGCGGTGCAAAACGCAGTGCCGGAAGTCAAAGCCGCCGCAGACCACATCTGTGGGCACAACGACGAAGACAGCGTGGCGCGATGGATAGAGGAGATCATACTGTGAAATTGAGAACAAACTTCCCCGAGGCTGAAGCATACATGCAATCCTGCATGATAGACAGCGCACATGATACAGAGCATGTATACCGCGTTTTAAACTACGCCCTAGACATAGCGAAGCATGAGGGCGGCGCGGATATTGAACGCCTGACAATCGCATGTCTGCTGCACGACATATCCCGTACGGAGCAGTTTGCCGACCCCAATATAGACCATGCCGTTCACGGCTCATTGAAAGCGCATGGATGGCTGGTTGAAAACGGCTATTCATCCGAGTTCGCGGGCGCGGTGCGTGACTGCATTGAAACGCACCGGTTCCGCTCCGACAATCCGCCGCGGAGCTTGGAGGCGAAAATCCTTTTCGATGCGGACAAGCTGGATGTCTGCGGCGCTGTTGGAATCGCCCGTACATTGCTGTATAAATCGCATGTTGTGGAACCGCTGTATTCGTTCACTGAATCGGGCAAGATAAGCGACGGCACGAACGAGGCCGGAAAATCATTCATGCAGGAGTACAAGTTCAAGCTTGAGGGTATATACGACAAATTCTACACAGCACGCGGTTTTGAGCTTGCCGTGAAGCGGAAATCCGCCGCAAAAGATTTCTACGACTCGCTGCTGGCCGAGGTGCGGGAGTGTTATGGAGAGGTCACGCAATGATTATTTCCGCCTCCCGCCGCACAGATATTCCCGCGTTTTATGCCAATTGGCTTGTCAACCGGATAAACGCGGGATACTGCATTACTCAAAATCCGATGAACTCTAAGCAGATACGGCGTGTCTCTCTGTTGCCTGATGACGTCCTTGGAGTCGTGCTGTGGACGAAAAACGCCGCACCACTGTTGTCTAAGCTCCCCGTACTTGAGCCGTTCCCGTATTATTTTCAATATACAATCACACCTTATGATATAGATATCGAACACGGCTTGGCAAGCAAGCGCGATGTTGTAATTCCGGCATTTTTGCAACTTGCGTCACAAATCGGCCCGGGACGCGTTATCTGGCGGTACGACCCTATTTTGATAACGCGCAAATACGACGTCTCTTATCACATCCGCGCATTTTCACGTCTGTGCGGATTGCTGTCCGGGAGTACAAGCCGATGTGTAATCAGCTATGTGACGGACTATAAATCTGTCGCAAAAAATCTGCGCGAAATCGGCAGCAATCAATTGGAATTGACCGAAAAACTGCAGCTGACTCAGGAGTTGTTGCGTATTGCGAAGGAGCACGGCATAACGCTCTGCGCCTGTTGCGAATCGCCGGAGATTTATGCATTAGGCGTCGAACCCGCCGCTTGTGTAGATGCCGGTTTGATAAGCAAAATTTCCGGAAAAGAGCTGCAAATCCCGCGCGACAAGAATCAGCGAACAGGTTGTAGCTGCGCCGTCAGCGTTGATATCGGCGCATATAACTCATGTTTAAACGGCTGTTTGTACTGTTACGCGAATCACTCTGAGACTAGGGTACGGAAAAATTATGCCGCGCACGACCCGTGGGGCGAGATGTTGATTGACCAAATCATAAAATAACCGGCGGCAATATGCCGCCGGTTATTTCTACTATTCTGGGGCGCCGAATCGCGCCGGAATTATCTCAACCCAATAGTCATCCGGGTCGTTGATGAAGTATATCCCCATGTGCGGATTTTCATAGCAAACCCATCCGTTTTCTCTGTGGAATTCGCGCACTTTTTCGTAGTCTTCGGATACGCTTACACAGAGGTGATTCTCGTTATCTCCTTGCTCGTACGGCTTCTCCCAGTCTTTCAGCCAGGTGATCTCAAACATGAATTCACTTTGCCCGTCACCCATGAAAACGAGAATAAACGACCCGTCGGGAGCCTCCATCCTGTGCATTTCCTTAAACCCCAGCGCTTTCTCGTAGAACTCAAGAGATTTTTCCAGATCAAAAACATTGATGTTATAATGATTAAACTTCGCACCTATTTGCATATTTTCCACTCCTTATAATATGATTTTATCCATCATACAATAATTTGCCAATATATGCAAGCTCCGTAAAATAACGATTTAATTCCCGATTAACTTATTCCAGCATGTTTTGTTCTGAAAAATCTTATGAGAGATTCGGAATATCCCGTATCCAATTATGCCGCCTAATGAATTTGTGATCAAGTCATCTACATTAGAAGATCGCCCGATAAAGTATTGCACGAACTCAACACAAAGTGAAAGAATAAATGCGACGCAAGTGGTTTTGTAGAGTTTTCTCATACTCTGGAATACGACAGGCATGAAATATCCGAACGGAATAAACATCATAATGTTTGGAATCACAAATTCGACAAACTCTCTTCTAACATTTACCTCTTGTAGCCACTGAAATGGTATAAGGTTCAAGAGATATTGTTCAGGACTAAAAGTAATAGGCCAAGTGAAGAAAATGGTGGCGAAAACAATCAGAAATCCGGACCAAAACAATGCGATATAGCTACATTGTCTAAGCACCCCTCTTCCCCTCTTTTTTTGGAAAAACAAAATCGGCAGGTACAGGATGCTCATGGCTGCAAAAACAATAACTGCCAACGTGAAATATGCTTCTATTCTGTGCATCGAAACGCCTCCATTTCACAAACTATACTAATCAAACTAATACAGTTATATCATCGATGAAATCTATTGTCAACACATATTTCATTTAGTTATTGTTTTCTTTACACCATATAAGCATTTTTGAAAAAAGAACAACCCCGCATTCGTCCAACGCGAATGCGGGGCTAACTCTGGTGTTTTCCAATCAATGGCCCAGCCACCTTTCTTGATTTGACTATCCGTATCTTCTGTAATGCGTTTCCGATGCAGCCAATGCACACCATATGATACTGGCGGACTTATTCCGCAGTTGTGCCTGTTGGGTATCAGTACCCCAGTCTGCCATGAACCCATCTCAAAGATAAACGGAAAGTCTATCTAATCACGCAGAGGAGTTTGCCTTGACTCTATTTTTGATGCGCTCCTCTCTGTGTGTCTATAATATACCATACTCTTTTTGATTTGTCAACACTTTTTATGCAAATTCTATAAAAATTTATCCGCCGCTAATCATCGGCAATATCAGGACATCGTCGCCATCTTTCAGATTTATGTCTACTCCCCCCACGGCGGCGATGTTGGCTCCGTTGACTAATATCGCCACTTTGTTTGCGCGATATCCCGATTCATCACACACGGCGTCGTAAAATTCCCGCCCGTAAATGTCCGTCATCTGCCGAAGCAACTCACGAAGCGTCGATTGCTCCGGCAGGTCAACAAAAATCTTCCGGCCTGTCAGAATCTTTGCGATATCTAGTACCGAGCGAACTTGGATTCTCATGCAAAATCCCTGAGTTTTGCAATATCTTCTTCCATGCCAAGTGACGCGAGCCGCTCCGCTGTCGGAACTCCCGCCAGAGTCCAGCCGCGGTCCTCAAAATATTCGTCCAACATATAGTCCCGCTCTTCCGGCGGAATGATACTGCCTTTTGCGCCGCCGTCTTTTAACGCCTCTGTCATAATTCTCTCCGGGAATGTATCATCGTCTCTGGTAAAGCCTGCCCGTATATTGAAAATCCGGGCAACGTTATTCACACGCTCTCCGCAGAGCATTATGTCGTCCGGCGTATAGCTTGCTCCCGCGATGGCATTGACCAGATCGGCGGTGTTTTTATGGCACACATCGGCAAGAGCCATATCGAGGATAAACCCGCACATCGGCGCGCAGTCGCAAACAGCGGACCGTGTGTCCTGATTCCACTTTGTAAGCCTGCCTTTCCCCTTGTAATCCAAGCGGTTGACAGGATACGGCACCGGGATTGAGAACATCTCCTGAAACGCATATCCCAGGCAATGGTCCGCGCCGGTGTAACCTGTGGCATAGTTCAACCCATGGGCTTTCGCTCCTCTGGGGTCATACCCGGCCAGCTCCAACCCTTTGACATGCATGGCGTATTTTTCAGAACCTTTGCCAATTCTCTCAGCGGCCTTCTTTACGCCGTCGGCCAATATATCGCCGATACCGTCCCTATGCGCAATTTTATGTACCATCTGAATCATCGCCTCGGCATTTGACCATTTCAGGTCAATTCCGTCCAAATCGTCAATGGACAGTATCCCTTTTTCATAGCATTCCATCGCAAACGCGATAGTCACACCGCAGGAGATCGTGTCCATCCCGTATTCATCACACAGCCTATCAGCGGCTATTACTTCATTAAAGCTGTGCATCATCGTCATACCGCCGAAAGAATACATCGTCTCAAACTCAGGAATTGACGCCATGCCTTTAAACGGGCCTTCCCGTGCCAGTTTAACCTGGGAGCAGCCGACAGGGCATTTATAGCAAAATTCCCTTGCTATATTAAATTTTTCGCCGCCTACTTCGCTGCCCAAATAATCAAGCGGGTCCCACTCTCCGGTGTTCTCGAAATTCTTTGTCGGGAACAGCCCAAGCTCAAACATATTGTCAATTATCATCGGCGTGCCGCCCTTGGAAAAATGCGGATACAGGATCTCACTCGCCTTCATCGCTTCAAACATGGATTTCAGCGCCGCTTTAAACGCCTTTTTATTCGCCACAGGGACTTCATTCTCTCCGCGTATGGCAATCGCTTTCAGATTTTTAGAACCCATGACAGCCCCAACGCCTTTGCGGCCTGATGCATGGCGTTCATTGATAATCGATGCAAAGGCACTCAAATTCTCCCCGGCTTGACCTATACACGCCACGCGGACATTCTGGTCACCAAGATTGTCCTTGATAAGCTGCTGGGTGTCAAATGTGTTCAGCCCCCACAGATGGTTTGCCTCTCTGAAATGGACTTTCCCATCCTTAATCCACAACCAAGTCGGCGTTTCGGCCTGACCCTCTACGATTAACATGTCATATCCCGCGAACTTTATCTCAGCCGGGAAATGCCCGCCGCCGCTGGATTTCGCCACCGCTCCCGTCAGCGGGGATTTCGTCACGATCATCACGCGGGACGCCGCCGGTGCATCTGTCCCGCAGAGGGGTCCTAGTGAAAAATACAGATTATTCTCCGGCCCGAGAGGGTCGCATTTTGTAGGCACTTCGTCCAGCATGTATTTGATCCCGACACCCGCGCCTCCGATATACTTCGCCGCAACATCTTCTCGCAGCGGCTCTTCGGTGTATCTCTTCTCGGTAAGATTTATACGTAACACTTTCCCGGTATATCCGCCTTTGAACATAGAAAATCCTCCTTAAATAGTTGGTTTGCGGGTGCACGCGTAGAAAGTGCGCCCCTACGTTTTTTGTTTAAATCCATCTTTTAACGCAACGGCGCGGTTGAATACCGGACTGCCGTCTTTTGAATCTTTGTTATCAACCGCAAAGTATCCCAGGCGCAAAAACTGGAACACTTGCGGCGGTTTTGCATTCTGAAGCATTTTTTCAACCTTGCATCCAGACAAAACTTCAAGCGAGTTGGGGTTTAAGCACTCTGTGAAATCTTTCCCAGCCCCGTCAGGGTCGGGATCTGAAAACAGATTGTCATACAGCCGAACCTCCGCGTCCGCGGCGCTGTTGGCATCCACCCAGTGGATCGTGCCGCGTACTTTTCGGCCATCGGGTGTCGTTCCACCGCGGGTCTGCTGGTCATATTCTGCCATGACCAGCGTTACATTACCATCGGCATCGGTTTCATATCCCGTGCATTTGACAATATACGCAGACTTCAATCTGACCTCGTTCCCAACAAACAGGCGATTATACTTTTTCGGCGGATCGGCCATAAAGTCGTCAGCCTCAATCCAAAGCTCCCGGCTGAACGCAACTTCGCGAGTTCCGGATGTTTCATCTTCCGGATTGTTCTCAATCTCAAACACTTCCGTTTTGTCTTCCGGATAGTTGGTAATCACGAGTTTAATCGGGCGCAAAACTGCCATTGCGCGGGGCGCTGTTTTGTTCAATTCCTCGCGCAGACAATGCTCCAGCAATGCGTGATCTACGACGTTGTCCGCCTTTGCAACACCTACGCGCTCGATAAAATCGCGTATCGATTCCGGAGTATATCCGCGGCGCCGCAATCCACGCAACGTTGGCATACGCGGATCGTCCCAGCCGTCCACAAGCCCTTCCTCCACTAGCCGCAAGAGTTTACGCTTGGACATAACGGTGTAGTTCATGTTAAGCCGCGCAAATTCAATCTGCCTTGGCTTTGCTGTCAAATCAACATTTTCCACCACCCAGTCGTAAAGCGGCCTGTGATCTTCATACTCCCTTGAGCAGAGCGAATGTGTGATATTCTCCAGCGCGTCTTGAATCGGATGTGCCAAATCGTACATCGGATAAATGCACCATTTATCGCCCTGCCGATGATGATGCACATGCTTAATGCGGTATAAAACCGGGTCACGCATGTTGAAATTGCCGCTGGCGAGGTCGATTTTCGCCCTCAACGTCATCGCGCCTTCTGGGAATTCTCCGTTCTTCATCCGCTCAAATAGATTTAAACTCTCTTCAACTGGCCTATCCCTGTACGGAGACGTCGCCGGAACGCCGATGCCCCCGCGGCTCTGCTTAAACTCCTCTGGAGAAAGCTCGCAGATATACGCAAGACCTTTTTTTATCAGCCCAACCGTAAGCTCATACGTTTTCTCAAAGTAATCGCTGCCAAAGAAAAGCCTGTCGTCCCAAGAACATCCAAGCCACTGGATATCCTCGCCGATAGCTTCGACATACTCCGCATCCTCACCAACGGGATCAGTGTCATCGAATCTTAAATTAAACAAACCGCCATATCGCTCTGCGGCACCAAAACTGATAAGAATCGCCTTACAGTGCCCGATATGCAGATATCCGTTAGGCTCGGGCGGATACCGGGTGTGTACCGTCATCCCCTCGAACCTGCCGCCGGGGGCTATATCCTCGTCAATAAATGTGTGAATAAAGTTTCTTGTCAGTTCTTCCATAGTTATCAGCTCCAAATTCTCTCTTTGTAGACCATTAAATTACTTCAGAACTTAAAACAGGAAGTTTTTCTGTGTTTCCCCGTCTGCGTGGAGGAACACGAAAATAATTTTTCCTATATTATTAAGTGCATGAGTAATATTACAGATAAATTAATTATACACGCTTATAGTAGTATTTACAAATAAAATGTGGTAGAATATCAATAAACAATGGTTTTTAAAACACTTTTGCACTCAACGCGATAGTATAATATAAGAAACACGAAAGGAAGTGCCGGAATAATGGATATATTACATTTAACGTCTGATAATTTTGACGACACTATCAGCAAAGGCAAAGTCCTTGTGGATTTCTGGGCCGATTGGTGCGGTCCGTGCAAAATCCTCGCACCGATATTTGAAGAATTGGCAGCCGAACTCTCTGGAAACGTTTCAATCGCAAAAGTAGACATAGACCAAGAAACCACCCTTGCCGCGCGCTACAGCGTTATGAGCATTCCAACAGTCATATTGTTCACAGACGGCCTTGAATCAAAACGCTTTGTCGGCGTACAGCCGAAAGAGACGTATCTGGCCGCCCTATAAATCTAATATAACAACCTAAAACCGGGAAATATTTCCCGGTTTTAGGTTGTTTTTGATCCTGTTTCGTTTTCCAGCCTCCGCATCATGCAGTCAAGCGATCTTGATTTCAGCGCATTGGACTGCGAATTATTTGAATTTTCACTGTATTTCCACTATATACTTATCTAAAATATCTATAGGATGATATGACAGCTTAGATACACGCAGTCCCTCAACTCCATCGTCCTCTTCCCTGTTGATGTAACTAATTCCGTCCTGTACGAACATGTTGGCAAATTGATTCATCAACATCGGGTATGAGCCATGATGAGACGTATCGGCCTTTTCAACATGAACAAACAGTGTGTCTCCCACCGTTTCACCTAACGACAAGCCGATAGGTTTTCCGGTGACATACAGCACACCGCCTATTTGTCCATACAGCTCAAAGTTAGACAGTACCTCAAGCGTTTTTATATTCCCCTCATCATACGCCGCGTATTTTTTGACATGCTCACGTGCATAATTCTCGATAAACTCCGTGGCCTCGGCAAGATTGTCGGCTGTGACAGGCCGGAACTCCCAGCTCGGATTTTCTTTCTTAAACCGATTGATATGATTGCGCTGGCCGGAGAATTTTCTGCCGGCTAAGTTTTTTATGTCGTCACTGAGATACAGATAGTCTGACCATGCCCTGTCTGTCCACGATGTGGAACCCGGAAACATCTGGTCTATGTCTTTTTTCACCGCTTCTGTAACGGCACAGATTTTAACCGGCATATTGTTCTCATCACAATATTCAATTACCCGTTGATATGCCGCCTTGTCAGACCTCGCACCCATCGGCGGTGCGAAAGCCGGACCCGTTTCCGGATACGTCACTTTCAGGTATAAAGCCTCATCTTCCAGTGCGTATTCTGTGTAATGGTGATCCCGCCACATGAACGTCCCGCCAACTGTGCAATCACAGATGCGGCAATTATTGTCCTTGAAAAACGGCCTGAATTTTTCTATATGGTCCAGTGTCAGTTTCTTAAATTCCAAAATCAAATGTCACCTGTCTTATGTATTTTTTAGGCTATCTGTCCCAGCTTAATATATCTTTGTTTTTTACAAAATATTCAACGCCGGAAATAACCGTCGTTACGGTTATCGCGGCAACGTTGACGTAAATAAGCCATTGCGGCATCGGCAGAAACATGGCGGCGAGGCAGATCATTGTCACAGCCGTCTTAATCTTTCCGGATATCCCTGCCGCGATAACCCTGCCATTGCCAACGGCAATCAGCCGCAGGGCGGTCACCATAAACTCGCGTATAATCACAATCAGCACAGCCCACGCAGGCATGATTCCCTGTTCGACAAACCAGATCATGGCAGCGCACACAAGCACTTTGTCGGCAAGTGGATCCATAAACTTACCGAAATCAGTTACCTGATTGCGGCTTTTTGCAATATACCCGTCGGCAATATCAGTGAGACCTGCGGCGATAAAAACAGCCATCGCCGCGTAATTGCTGCCCGGGAACCCTATGTACAGCACCGCCAGAAATATTGGTATCAGCGCTATCCTGACCATTGTCAGCTTGTTTGCGGTATTCAACGCGAGCCTCCTTCCCACCTTTTTTGAAAAAAAGGTGGCGCCAAAAAACTTTACTGGGCTTCGCCGGACTTCGTTAAAGCAACTTGCCTATTGGATCTCCATCCTCAATCCCGGTAATGCGTACTTCGGCAAAATCGTTTATCTCTATCCCCTCGCCCAGGACCAAAACACAACCATCAACCTCCGGGGATTCCGCGTAACTGCGTCCATAATAATGCACTCCGTTGTGGCCCTCAATTAGTACGGATGTCACGCTTCCTATACGACTTCTGTTGAATTCATCCATAATCCGCGCCTGGACTCCGGCGACCAGCTCTGCCCTGTGCGCGGCGGTGTTGGCGTCCGTGCGCGCCATACTCTCTGCCGCCGTACCATCTTCCGGGGAATAGGGGAACACCCCGGCGCGCTCTATCTTCGCTTCCGTCAGGAACTCGCACAGCGCTTCAAACTCCGCCTCTCCCTCACCGGGCAGGCCTGTTATCACACTGGTTCTAATAACAACACCTGGGATTTTCTCGCGTAAATTCCTAAGCAATTCCCGTGTTTCGTTCCCGGAACCCCGGCGGCGCATTTTTTTCAGCACCCCATCGTTTATATGTTGGATAGGGATATCCATGTACTTTAATATTTTACCATTTTTTGCTATCGTGTCAATAAGTTTATCGTCGATTTCGCTGGGGTACAGATAATGCAGTCTAATCCACTTCAATTCGTCAATGTTGCACAGCGCTTCAAGCAATTCGCTAAGTCTTCGTTTCCCGTATAGGTCAACCCCGTATCTTGTTGAGTCCTGCGCCACGACAATCAATTCTTTTATCCCTTGCGCGGCAAGGTCTCGCGCTTCTTGAACAATATTTTCCATCGCCCGACTGCGGAATTTTCCTCTGATATCCGGAATCGCGCAGAATGCACAGCGATTATCGCACCCTTCGGCGATTTTTAGATATGCCGATACAGGCGAGGTTGTTATCATCCTCGGTGTCTCATCTACTGGTGCGTTGATATCCCCGAATAGCGCGGGTTTTTCCCCATCTTCCATAACGGATTGCACCGCGTTTACGATATCTGCAAAACTGCCAACGCCGACTGCTCCGTCAATCTCCGGCAGTTCATCAAAAATCTCGCTTTTATATCTTTGCGCCAGACAACCTGTGACTATTAGCTTTTTAAACCGGCCTTGCCGCTTGGATTCACCGAGTTCTAGTATCGTCTCAATCGCTTCCATCTTCGCGCTTTCGATAAATCCACAGGTGTTGAGAACCACGGCGTCAACGCCATCGGTCTCCCCGGTTACCTCAAACCCCGCATCTTTTAGCAGATACATCATCTGCTCACTGTTAATCAGATTCTTCGCACAGCCGAGGGAGACAATTCCCACTCTCACTCGTCGTCCTCCCCTGTTGTTTCTTCAATCATTTCAATGTATCGGCTCATAGCACGCCTGGCTTCTTCATAGCTGAAGCCTCTTCTGCTCAACGCGTCCATTGCGCGGCGCAGCTCTGTTTTGTCGCTGCCGCCCTTGAGTTTCTTTTGCAGGAACTCCAGTGCCGCGTCATCCATATCTCCCAGCTGACCCAACGCCTCGTCCCACATCTCGCGCGGGATTCCGCGTCTGTACAGCTCATCTTTTATCTTGGCCGCGCCATAACCTTTGCCGGAGTAATGCCGCACAATCGCCGCCGCGTGTTCCTCGTCATCTATCAGCCTGAGCTCTTCCAGCCACTCAACAGCTTCCTGAGCATCTTCAACTGACTCGCCCTTTTGCACAAGCCGTTTCTCCAGCGCACACTTCGACATATTGCGACTGCCCAGGATTTTCAGCGCACGTTCTCTTGCGGAACGTTTTTCTAAACTATCAGTCAGGTCGTCTTCTATTCTCATTTAGCCTTCAAAGTCATCGGCATCGATATCAATCGCGCGGCCCGCGGCTTTGGCCGCCGCTTTTTCCTGCGGCGACATCAGCTTTTGTATGTCTTTGCGGATTTGGGCTTCCAGGTCGTCGGCAACTTCAGGATTCGCTTTCAGGTGTTCCTTTGCGTTATCGCGTCCTTGCAATCTCGTCTCGCCTACTGTGTACCATGCGCCGCCTTTTTCAATCAGCTCAAGCTTGACGCCCAGATCTATAAGCTCACCGTATTTTGATATCCCTTCGCCGAACATGATGTCAAACTCTGCCTCACGAAACGGCGGCGCGACCTTGTTCTTCACGATTTTTGCCCTGGTGCGGTTGCCGATTTGTTCCGTCCCGGTCTTGATCGCCTCGATTCTGCGCACATCTATCCGCACGCTCGAAAAATACTTCAGCGCACGTCCACCCGGCGTTGTTTCCGGGTTTCCGTATGAAACGCCGATTTTTTCGCGTAATTGGTTTATGAATATCACAACACAGTTCGTCCTGGATATTGACCCTGCGAGCTTACGCAGCGCTTGGGACATCAGCCTCGCCACAACGCCGACGCTTGCGTCGCCGATCTCGCCCTCAACCTCGCTTCGCGGCACCAGTGCCGCCACAGAGTCAACGACAACGACATCAACCGCGCCGGAGCGGACAAGCATTTCTGTGATTGCCAGCGCGTCGTCCCCCATGTCCGGCTGGGATATCAATAGATTGTCTATATCAACGCCTAACGCGCGGGCGTATGCCGGTTCCAGGGCGTGTTCCGCGTCTATGAACGCGGCCTCTCCCCCGGCTTTTTGCGCTTCGGCGATGATATGTAACGCAAGCGTCGTCTTACCTGACGACTCCGGGCCGAATATCTCAATAATCCTGCCCTTTGGCACGCCGCCGATACCGAGCGCGGTGTCGATTGAAATCGACCCCGTTGAAACAGCGTCCACGTTGACAGCCTGCCTGTCCCCCAAGCGCATGATTGCGCCTTTCCCGTGATTCTTCTCTATTTGCGCCATCGCGGTTTCCAGCGCCCTCATCTTGTCATCCGCCGGAGCCGCCGGCACATACTTTTTCTTTTCTGCCAATTTCTTGTCCTCCCGTGATTATTTTATCTAGCTGTTGAAAATGCTTATTAACTGTGCGGTGGCAATAGTTGCTTTGTTATTTTTTCAACGC
>Ga0123355_10003114_pt1 | contig 23668 bp, 21 predicted proteins | sample TergutEmb28metaG_3_FD_89872 | JGI IMG/M metagenome (GOLD analysis project Ga0123355, IMG submission 89872) | Embiratermes neotenicus P1 segment gut microbial communities from Petit-Saut dam, French Guiana - Emb289 P1 | ecosystem: Host-associated > Arthropoda: Insects > Digestive system > Gut ... | reverse complement strand
TAACGTGTACAAAAAGAGCAGGGTTGTCGAACAAAAGTCCAACAATACAATCTAGCCATTCTTTACCATCCAAGACCGTATCAACTACGACATTGTACCCCCTGTCCGAATACAGCTTGACAACATGGTAATAGTTGACAAGTGATTCCTCCCATACCGGTTCATTTTCTGCCGTGTCGTTTATGAAGACGTTGAATTTATTGGGCAACATAAATGTGAATGTATCCTCGCTCATCAAGTAATACGGCTCGTTCAGTTTTTCTTGCAACGATTTTGCAAGGGTTGATTTGCCACTACTGGATACACCATTAAGGCATATTATTTTACCTTTGCTCATACATAGTTCAACCTCGCCAAATATAATCAATACTGCCGCCTAATACGATTTCAAGTAACGCCCAATCTCCCACGGGTGTACCGCACTTGAATAGTCTTCCCATTCTATATTTTTTGCTCTTAAGAAGTTTTCCAATATGTGATTGCCTAATGTTTGTTTAATAAGATTATCTTCCGCAAGAGCGTTTAGTGCCATATTCAAATTTGCTGGTAGCTTTTCTATACCGGCTTTTTCTAGGTCGTCCTCTGTCATATGGTAGATATTACGGTCTACAGCAGCGGGCGGGGTTATCTTTTTACGAATCCCGCTAAGCCCGCAACTTAGCATAACCGCCAATGCTAAATACGGATTGCAGGTTGGGTCTGGGTGACGTAATTCTAATCTTGTATCATCGCCACGAGCTACCGGCACACGCACAAGAGGGCTACGGTTAGCCAAAGACCACGCTATATTTACCGGGGCTTCATACCCAGGAACAAGCCGCTTATACGAGTTAACCAGCGGGTTTGTAATAGCACACATACCTTTTGCGTGCTTCATTAGGCCACCCATAAACCAGTATGCTTCTTTGGAAAGCCTATTTTCGCCGCCTGGGTCATAAAAAGCATTTATGCCATTTTTAAACAGAGACATATTGCAGTGCATACCCGAGCCGCACTCCGCGCCAAGAGGCTTGGGCATAAATGTGGCGTGTAGGCCGTATTTTTTAGCAATTACTTTTACTGCCAGCTTAAATGTGACAATGTTATCCGCTGCCTTTAGGGCATCAGAATATTTAAAATCTATCTCATGTTGGCCGGGGCCATTTTCGTGATGAGCCGCCTCTATTTGGAAACCTAAGTCCATGAGGGTTTTTACCATATCTATACGGGCCAGCTCACCGTTATCGGTAGGGGCTAGGTCAAAATAGCCAGCCTCATCGTGGGTATTAGTTGTAGGCCGCCCTTGGCTATCGCATTGGAAAAGAAAAAATTCGCATTCCGGCCCTACATAGAAGTCATAGCCTAAGGATTTTGCATCTTCTAAGGTACGGCGCAATATATATCTTGGGTCGCCTTCAAAGGGCAGACCGTCCGGACGATAAACATCGCATATCATACGCGCTATAATACTATCTTCGTACCATGGTAAGATTGTGAAGGTACATGGGTCTGGCCGTAAGTACATATCCGATTCTTCTACTCGGACAAATCCCTCTACAGATGAACCATCAAAAACCATGCCCCGCTCCAAGACTCTGTCTAGCTCCGCTGCGGTAATGGCTACGTTTTTCATATGCCCTAATATATCAACAAATTGTAGGCGTATAAAAGCTATGTTTTTCTCCTTTACTACTTGCTTGACATCATCGCCTGTTAATTGATTTGGTAAAATCATGAGTATACCTCTCTCATTCAGACTCATCATCCAAACGTCCTTTTAGGGCCTGTTCCCACTACCGCCAACAGCCATCTTTTGGTCTATTGTCGTTAGTGAGAACAGGCCCTAAAATTCTCCATTCGTCGGCTTATACAACTAGCCACTTCAACAGCTTGAAGCCCGGACGCAATATCCCCTTCGGGCTTTTTGCCGCTGCGCACATCATCAAAAAACCGGGCATTCTCATCATAAAACCCGCCCAGCACAAAATCCTCATCATGCTCATTGCCATAAATCGTAAGCACGGTTTCATTATCACGGATATATGTGAGCCGCCCGGCCCCGTCAAAACATCCCGCCCATATAGGCAGATGCAAATCTATCAGCCCACTAGTCGTATTAATTTCCAACCGCTCAGTATTAGCTCCGGATATAGGCAAAAAATCCAGCCGTATAACCGCACCACTATCCATAACACCGCTTAAATGAAAATTAGACACATTTTCACCCAGCTGTGGTAATTCTCGATAAGTAAAATCAATGTGCCGATAACTGGATTTTGACAAAAACTTAACCAAATCTATCCCATGGATAGCCGTAGTGGCAAAATCATTGTCGCGCCTATTAACCCGCAGCATCCGGTAATTAATATCCAATATGCACTCGGCCCCGCCCCACTCGTTAATCATTTCCATAGCCTTTATTACAAGAGGCATATATCGCCGGTTAAAGGCAACCTGATTAGGAACACCCTTGCAGGCTTCAATCATACCCATAGCCTCTAATCTATTCATACCCGGCGGTTTTTCTAATATTAACGGATAACCCTGCTCGAAAATCCGACAGCTAAGCGCAGCAGTCAACTCCACAGGGGAGATAAGGCATACTGCCTGGGGTTTTTCCCTATCCAACATGACATCCATATTGGTATAATAGTTTGTGGCCCCAAACTCATCCTTAAATGCCATAGCCCGTTCTTCATCAATATCACAGCAGGCAGCAAATGTTGTCCCGGGATGTTGTTCTACATATCGCCTTACACTAGGCCCATGAGACGAGCGAGCAATCGCTCCACATCCAACCATACATATCTTAAACATTCATGAACGCTCCTTTACACTATCGCCCGGCGTAAGATTGGCCGCAAGGCTGATTTTAATTGTATTTTCTTTTACATCCCCGTTAATTAAGGAAAAAAGCAACTCAAAAGCCGTTAGCCCCATTTCTCCTTGAGATTGACGCATATGGGCAAAGTCGTACTTACCGGGCAGCATCAGCTCTGGGCTATCAAAACACATAATACTAATATCCTCTGGCACTTTCATCCCCAGCTCTTCAACGACACTTTTAATTATTAATGCGATATTGTATTCCATAGCAAAGGCGGCAGTCATGTCCTTATTAGCCAGGATATGCTCTGTGATGGCGGCTCGGTCTACGGTAAAGGCATTGGAATGACTACAAATAGGCAAGGTACAGTATAAATCTGTTAAAAAAAGGGATGGATCCAGGTTTACATTATTCTTTTGCAGGCTACAGTGTATACCCTCCATCCGATCCTCCAAAGAAGATGTCTTTCGATATTCAGGGGAAAATACACCTATTTTTTTGTGTCCTTTTTCTATCAGATCGTCCATAGCTATTTCAGCAGCGGCTACATTATCCGTTCCAACAAAGTGAGAAGGAATGCCCCTAAGATCACGATCAACAAGCACAATAGGAAATCCATCCAGCACAAGCCTTAGAATCTTGGCGTTATAATACGTCCCATGTACCGGCAGGATTATTACTCCACTAACCCCAAATCGGATCATATCATCCAAGGCCTTTTCCTCGGTATGCTGATCCCCACAGGAGCGGTGGAATATGCATAAGATATCATTTTTTCTGCAACTGTCCTCGATAGCTACCAGGATATCCCTACCATAAGAATTATCAAATTCTGACATGATAACGCCTATGGTTAATTGCTTGTACTTTTCCACGGGTACGCTGGTTTTGTGGCTTTGGCTATGGGATATGTAGGTGCCCTTGCCCTTTATACGTACCACAAGATTGTCCTCCACCAACATGTTTAGAGCTTTTTTGCTGGTGATACGGCTGACATGGTACATTTGGCAAAGTTCTTTTTCCGTTGGGAGACGCTCGCTTGCGCTATACTTCCTTGCGTGGATATCGTCACGCAGTTGGTTGTATATTTGCATATAAAGCGGGTCAGAAGAATTAATCATTTTGCATATCTCCTAAACAATATATTGTATAGGACAAGCATACCATATAGGTCATTTGATTGGAAGAGAGAAATATTATGACTAAACTGTCACTTAAAAAGCCGGAAATTGTCACCAAGCAGTCACATTAGAAAATTATACTCTTCACAACATCCATCAGCAAAATGGTGTACCGTGCAAAAGCACGGCCCCGCAGCAATGCGCCCCTAGGGCGCAAGTGAGGAAGCAAGCGGGGATTCACTCCCCGCGAAGCGGCGGGGGCTTCATGCGAATGCACCGCAAAGCGGTGTGTGAGAGGGGGCAGCGCCCCCATTTAAATGAAGGGAGTAAATTAATGAGTATTATCCAAGTAACCGAGCTAACAAAAACCTACGGCAAGGGTGATAACCAAGTCCATGCCATTCATGATGTATCCTTTAATGCAGAAAAAGGAACGTTTGTAGCCGTTGTGGGGGCCTCTGGCAGCGGAAAATCAACCCTTATGCATCTTTTGGGCGGGGTTGATAGGCCTACATCCGGTAAAATCTGCATAGACAATCAGGATTTATCATCAAAAAATGAGTCAGAGCTAGCCATCTTCCGCCGCCGCAATATGGGCATTGTTTATCAGTTTTATAACCTAATCCCAACCCTCACCGCTGAGGAAAACATCATGCTTCCATATCTCTTGGACAGCCGCAGGCCAAGCGACGCTACCGTTAAGGAGTTGTTAGAGCTTACAGGCCTTACTAACCGGGCAAGGCATCTACCCAGCCAGCTATCCGGCGGGCAGCAGCAACGCGTGAGTATAGCCCGTGCATTAATTAACAGCCCCGCCGTCATTTTGGCAGACGAACCCACCGGCAATCTGGACAGCAAAGCTAGCCGGGAAATTATCGAGCTTCTGATACTGGCCAACAGACGATATAACCAGACGTTGCTACTAATCACCCACGACGAAAAAATAGCCCTGCAAGCCGATAGAATCATCACTTTAAGCGATGGGCGGATTTCAAAGGATGAGGGGGTAAGACAATGAGCCTAACAGCAAAACTTGCCCTACAGCAGCTTAAAATCGCCAAAAAACGTACAATTTGGACAACTTTTGGCATATCATTAAGCGTGGCAATGCTAACGGCGGTTAATGGCCTTGTTACCAGCTTTATGGCGGCTATGGGAGGCTATGGCCGGACGATTCACTGGTCGGAAAGAATCGGATTTCTTATAATAGCGTTGATACTAGGCGGCATAATTGCCATAGCGTCAATTATTGTTATCTCAAACGCCTTTAGGGTATCTGCGGCAGAGCGCACCCGGCAGTTCGGATTACTTAAAAGCACTGGTGCCACCAAAAAGCAAATAGGCGCGACTGTTATGCATGAAGCGTTGTTTCTAAGCATTATAGGCCTCCCAGTGGGTCTTTTGGCCGGGCTCTTAACTCAGCTTATCGCTACGGCTCTTGCTAACCATACATTGCAGCCTATACGGCGCTTTTTTGACTACGGTAGCGAAAGGATGATATTCCCTTTTGTTATCGCCCCTACGGCTTTAGGCTTGGCGGTGATTGCTTCTTTTATTGTTATTATCCTTTCGGCATGGTTACCGGCACGCAAAGCCGCAAAAATCTCAGCAATATCCGCAATTATGCACTCCCACGACGTAAAAATGAAAAAAGCCCGTCGGTTTGGCATAGCCCGGTTTATTTTCGGGTTTGAAGGCCAGCTTGCGGCAGGGCAGCTAAGGCGCAGCCGCAGTAGCTTTAGAGCGTCGGTTATCTCTCTTACAATCAGTATCGTGCTGGTGCTGGCGGGCTTTAGTGCCCGCACTCATTTCTTGCGCCAGGCAGACATTATGTACGAAAACGTAAACGCCAATGTACGTGCATCACTGTTTGTGCATCAGGATTGGATGCCGCCATGCGAGGACAGCGGAATGTTATATCCACAGGAAGGCGGGCTTCCTGCCATTGGCACCCAGCATATTAAGCAAATTACAGAGCTTTTAAGTGACTATCCATATGCCGATGTACGGGGCTTTGGATATGTAAATTACAGGATTGATATCCGCAACAGTGATACGCCGGGCTTGCAGGCAGGGTTTAGAGAAATGCCTCACTATGACGGTGGGTACCCCATAAGCATGATGCTGATGGTACTGGAACCGGAGCTATATGCCGCTGTTACAAGTGATGCCGGGGTTCCTCTGGGTTCCAATGTTATTATTAACGTTCAGCGTACTTCGGTTGGGGATGTTATATGGGAAACCCATCCTTATGACTTTATGGTGGGAGAGTATTTAAACATTTTTCAATCCGAATGGCGTCCCAATACACATGACGAATGGCATGAGTGGGAGGTATACTCCACCCACCGGGACATTTTTATCCATGGGCAAGTAACATCACTTCCGGATGTGATGCTGGACTGGGCACTTAACCGCCCTACAATAATTGTACCCGATTTAGACGTCCGCGAGTTTGAATGGTTTATTTTAGTTGATGACCCCCAAGCCTATATCAATGACCATGCCAGGGACGCACTTAGCGAAATCCAGCAAACCTTTCGTGAGGAGTACGGATTATTTTTCTCAGCCTTCGCAAGAGATATAACATTCCAGGCCCTTGAAATCGAGGTTCTTGTAAATCTCATAACGGTTTTTGTAGGTGGGTTTGTGGGTATGCTTACCCTAATTGGCATCACCAATGTCATAAGCACCATCTCAACCAACACTCGCCTTAGAGTTAAGGAGTTTGCTATACTTGCAAGCGTTGGCATGACTCGTGGGGGTATCGGCAAAATGCTGGCCTTAGAGAGCCTACTATGCTCGGCAAGGTCTTTAATGTTTGGGCTGCCTTTAGGGGTTTTAGCGGCTTGGGGGATATATGTAGGTACCCAGATGGATAGGGTCAGGTTTTCGTTTATCTTCCCCTGGGAGGCATTCATTGCCTGTATTGTTGGGGTGTTTGTGCTTACCTTTGCGGCTACCATGTTTTCGGCGTCCAGGTTTAGGAATGAGAATATTATTGAGGCTATACGTGGGTAAGGATGATTGCCGTCCATAGCATGTTAATGTATAGTAATAACCACCCTGCCCCTACGGGGCACCCCTCCTGTGAGGGGAATTGAGGAGCATACACATGGAAAACTGGTTCGAAATCGGCATTATTACCAAACCCCAAGGGATAAATGGAGAGCTACGAATCCTGCCTACAACCGACGACCCAAATCGCTTTCAATTGCTTAATGAGGTGCATATAAAGCAAGAAAAAAGCATTACAGCTTACAAAATAACCTCCACCCGCCCACATAAAGGAATGGTATTAGTAAAACTGACAGATATAAACGACCGCAACACAGCAGAAACCCTAGTAGGCGGAGTACTAACAATCCCCCCGGAAAAGGCTCTCCCCTTGGATACCGATGAGTATTTCATTCGAGACCTTATAGGCTTAGATGTCCAAGCCGAAGACGGCCAGCCCCTAGGCATAGTAGAAGACGTCTTCCCAACAGGCGCAAACGATGTCTACACCATACGCGACACTGAAGGTAAAACCTTCATGTTACCGGCAATCAAAGACGTAATATTATCAGTATCCATGGAGTCAAAAACAATGACGGTACGCCTAATAGAAGGCCTGAGGGAGCTTGCAACATGATTTTCAACATACTAACCCTCTTTCCTGAGATGATAAACGAAGCTGTAAGCCATAGTATAATAGGCCGGGCAATCCGCTCCGGCCTTATTGGCGTTAACTGCGTAAATATCCGTGATTTTGCCATAAACAAACATGGCCAGGTAGACGACGCCCCCTACGGCGGCGGCTCAGGCATGGTGTTAATGGCACCGCCGGTATACGATGCCTATACGTCCATACTAGAAAATAGGCAAAACCCCTCCCCCACTCCACCCTTAATCTACCTATCCCCACAAGGCCGGGTACTAACCCAAGCTATTGCCAAGGAAATAGCCGCATCACAGGAGATAATCCTACTATGCGGCCATTACGAGGGTCTAGACGAGCGTATAATCGAGGAAATCGTAACCGACGAAATATCCATAGGCGACTATGTACTAACCGGCGGCGAGCCGGCGGCATTGGTATTGATAGACGCCGTATCCCGGCTGATACCAGGAGTTTTAGGCAAGGCCGACTCCAGCATGGACGAAAGCTTTTCGGACGGCCTTTTAGAATATCCCCACTACACCAGGCCACCGGTTTTTCGCGACAGAGCAGTGCCGGAAGTACTGCTATCTGGCCACCACGCCCAAATAGACGCATGGCGAAAGGGCCAATCTATTCAAAGAACAAAGGCCAAACGGCCTGATTTGCTGCATTAAAAAACCGCGCAAAGCGCGGTCTAAAAATCTAACGTCTAATCCCTACAGTACCCGTCTGGCGGCAACAAAAGTCCTTCTCCAATAGGCCGTATCCACACTAACAAGGACAACGCCTGAACGGGATGTTGATGCATGAATCATCTCTCCTCCACCGATATATAGCCCCACATGTGATATCCTGCTTCCGCCGGAAGTGGCAAAAAGCATCAAATCACCGGGCAGCATATCGCTACGGGCCACAGATGTACCGCTACTGGCCATATCCCGTGACCGGCGAGGAAGATCCACACCAAAATGCCTCATGATATAGCCCACAAACCCGGAGCAGTCAAAGGAATAGGGCCCATTGCCGCCCCAGCGGTATGGCCTTCCGATATATCTGCGAGCCATGGCCACAACATCATCCCGGACAGAACCACTTGAACTGCTCTCATTGCTGCTACCACCGCCAATACAATTTGGCCTTACCCTAGGAACAGGCAATAAATCACACTCGATGTAGATGTAACGCCTTCTTATAAAGGCTGGTTCTCCTTGAAAAACAACCTGATACCAGTTACCATAATAGGATACAACCCTAAATGTATCTTGTTCACTGGTTAGGTGGATTCGCTCCCTTACTTCCGGGTCCTGCGTATCATAAACCCATACATCAGACTCGACTACAGTGCCTATTGTGCGGTAAAATTCAACCCAATCCTGGGAGACGTAAATGTAGCCATGCCCTGCTAAGTATCCCCGGAAGAAGTCGCCGGATATACCTACAATCCTGACCCTTGTACGGCGAGGCACAGTTGTTATTCTGTTAGCAGGGTCAATTACAGGCTGTGAACGGATATTAACCGGATCGCCAGTTGTGCGCACATAGGTATCAGCATACACCGCCTGCCCAACCAAGACCAGCCCGCAGAATATAAGGCCTGCCACAAGATAACGTACAAGAAAACACTTATTACTTTTCATATGTATCCCACCAATTATTAAAATTATATTAACAATCTATTAAGACAATTATAATAGTGTGCGTAAATTTGTCAAGAAAAACTAAAAAATTATTAAGGATGTGATGTTTTGCAGTATGTGATGTTACTAATTACAGGCTTTGCCCTGGGGGCGGCTAATATTGTACCGGGGATTAGCGGGGCCACCTTGGCGGTTATTTTTAGGATGTATGACCGGCTTATCGAGTCGATTAATGAGCTGTTTAGTAATGTGAAAAAATCCTTGCTGTTTTTGGTGCCGGTGGGTATTGGTATGCTTGCGGGGATTTTAGTAGTGGGTACAGTTATGGATGGCTTTTTAGACCGGTTTGCCTTTCAGACCAGCGCGCTTATTGCCGGGCTTGTGGCCGGGGGTATTCCTTTTATCCATAGCCAGGCCATTTCTAAGGAAGGCAGAAAGCCGGTTTTTTATGTGATTGCGGCCTTTGCCGCGGCTATAATTATTGCGCTTGCACTGGTTGTGCCTACCCCGGCGGTTTATGCCTATGGCGAGTTTAGCTTTAGTTTTGCGGTCTTATTATTCGTAGGCGGGATGGTTGCCGCAGCGGCTATGATTGTACCGGGAGTTAGCGGGGCTATGATGCTGATGATGTTTGGGCTTTTAACGGTTGTTATGAATACAATCTCGTTAATAACAGAGTATCTTAGGACGCCTTTTGACTTTGGGCTTTTAGGCCCTATTTTACAGGTGGTTCTGCCCCTTGGGCTTGGGATGGTTGCCGGGATACTTTTGGCTTCTAAGTTGATTGCGTTTTTACTTGCAAGGTTTTTTACTATTACGTATTTTGTGATTTTAGGGCTGGTAATTGGGACTATTTTTGCTGTGTTTAGCGACTCGCGTACTTATGAAAATATTGATGTTATGACTGTGCCACTAGTTGTTATTGGGGTTTTGGTATTTATTGTAGGGATGGTTATAGCACTGCTTTTGGGCAAACCGAAAGAAGATGTGAAGCCGCCCCAATAATTTCATCACATATTTGAAAAAGTTGTCCGCATAATAAAGGCATACCGCTTGGTATGCTTTTTTTATGAAAGGGTGACAAATGACAATGAAAAAAATATTAAGTGTAATATTATTGGCTGGGATGCTGTTTATAACCACAGCTTGCAGCAGCTATGCACGGGATTACAATAAGTACGACCGAAATGTTCCGGTGCGGCGTTCTATTACAGAAAGCAGGCCTAATCACCGCCGGGATAGACATGCACCCGAAGGGCATATACCCGAAAGACACGTGCCCGCCAGACATATGCCTGAAAGAGGAATGCCGACAAGGCGTGTGTCCGAAAGGCGTCAGCACGAAGCGGGGGCCGCAGTACCTTATGAGCAGAATCTGCCTGAATCAAGGCCATATGCGGGATTTCCTATACCAACGCCGCTACTGCCTAATTCCAACACAACTCCTCCGGCAACAAGGTCGCAAAATCCTCAGCCTGCAACACCTAAACTAGAACCAACGCCCGGGGCCAATACCAGCCCAAAACCAAGGGTTAACCCAACTCCTCAGGCTCAAAATGAACCCGCTCAGGTTCAAAAGTCCACCCAAGCCACCCAGGCTACCGACAATGTTTTAGCCAGCCATAAAACAGAGTTTAACGATGGAGATAAAAGCCGCACCAACAATATCACCCGGGCCAGCAACACGATAAACGGCCATGTGGTAAAGCCCGGGGAGACCTTCTCCTATAACCAAACCGTAGGCCCCACCATAGAAAGACGCGGCTACGAAGAGGGCACAATTTACGTGGATGGGGAGAAAAAGAAAGGCTTTGGAGGCGGTGTATGCCAGGTGTCCAGTACCCTAAGCGAAGCGGTAGAAGGTGCCGGACTTAAAATAACTGAAAGGCATGACCATTCGCGACCGGTATCTTATGCTAAGGAAGGCGACGAAGCGGCTACCTCTTATGGAGGGATTGATTTTAAGTTTAAGAATGATAAAGATTTCCCGGTTGTGATTCACAGTGTAGTCCAGGGGGGGACTATTTCGGTTAGTATTAGCCGGGGGTAGAGGGATTAAGTGATGACATGCAAATCTGCCGCCCGAGATCTACTAGGGCGGCAGATTACATAGACTATGGCAGGGGGCGATGTGCTAAAAGTATCACGGCAAGAATGCAAAAGGGGGCCCCATTACTTTTCCGGTTGTTCAAAAAACACCAACAAATCTTTACAATGTTGGGTCACTTCTTTCAAACTATAATTATCGGTGCCGGATAATCGGAGAGGGCTGCATCTGATGTCAATAGCGGTATGCCTTCTGATATTGCCTGCGCCAGCATGATCCTGTCAAATGGGTCTTTGTGGATATCGGGCAGAGTAGAGACTGTCAGCGTATGCTTGGTTGTAATGGTTATTTCATCATAGCCATTATCTAACAATCCGCTATATAATATATAAGGGTCTACGCGAAAATCGGCCCGTTTCAACCCCATTTTGATGACTATTTCCCATATGCTAGCCGGACTAAAATATAGCTGATTGGTTTCGTCACGGATATATTTTTCTGCATTAGCTGGCAAAATGTTCGCTGCACTCCATAATAATATGTGTGTATCTAGCAGCAATTTCATTTAAAGGCTCCCCCAAACATTTCTATGATTTCTCCTTGCCCCATCTTGTCAAAATCATCGGGCACTTCTATTTGCCCTGACATAAAGCCTACTCGCTTCACTTTATTTTCTGTTGCAACGAAGGGGATTACTTTTGCCATGGGCTTTCCGGCCTTGGCAATTATAAAGGGCTCCCCTTTGGCAACTTTTTCTATCAACATGGATAATTGGGTTTTTGCTTCATGGATATTAATTTGCATCATAACTACTCCTCCTTTTAGATAATAAACTAAGCTATTAAACTAAGTTTAACCCCCAATACTCAAGCAGTCAAGGCATCCTATGATTTGTCATATAACATATTGACAAATAAATTCTACTGCATTAGAATATACGTAAGCATTCTACTATAATAGAATACAAACCATAAAAGAGGTGCTATATGGCCATCAAACTATTCGACTCTGAGCTAAAAGTCATGGAGATACTATGGCGGGAAGGCGATACCACCGCAAAGCGTATTGCCGAAATCTTAGGTAAGGAAATAAGCTGGAGCAAGACTACAACCTATACAATCATCAAACGCTGCATCGACAAGGGTGCTATCCAGCGCAAACAGCCTAATTTTATATGCAGCCCCCTGGTAACAATTGAAGAAGCCCGGGAATATGAAACCGCTGAGCTTATAAACAAAATGTATGACGGGGCAGCCGACCAGCTTGTGGCATCCATACTTGGAGGGAAAATCCTGTCCAAGGAAGATATCAAGCGGTTAAAACAAACTATCAGCGAACTGGAGTGACACTATGATACATACGAGTATTTTCCAAATGAGCATTGCCGCGGCAACACTTATTTTGATGATTACCCTAGTACGTACACTTGCCATTCACAAGCTGCCTAAGAGGATATTCATGCTTCTTTGGGGTGTGGCTTGGCTTCGGCTGCTGATTCCTTTTTCCATCCGGATACCGGTACCTGGCATAGCAAGTAACATCCATGGTGCAAGTGAAATTATTGCGGCAATGCCAAACCTTGCCCCTTTTTACACAGTAATGGCAGCGACAGATAACTACATGCCAGATACTAACACCTTCCCATTTGCAGCCTTATGGCTTGTTGGAGTGCTTGTATTTGCTCTATTTTTCATCCATACCCATTACCGCTGTAGGAGGGAGTATAAAGCTTCGCTACCTGTAAACAATGTCTGTATTGATAACTGGCTAAGGGGGCTTAGGCTAAAACGCACCATATATGTAAGACAATCCGATAAGATAATAGCACCCCTGACATATGGGATATGGAAGCCTGTAATACTATTTCCTAAATCAACCAACTGGGAGGATGAAACGGGCATAAGGTATGTACTTTCCCATGAGCTTTCACATATCCGGCGTTTTGACACCCTATTAAAATGGCTGCTTGCCGCTGCACTATGTATACATTGGTTTAATCCTTTAGTGTGGGTCATGTATGTGCTGGCATGTCGCGACATAGAGCTTAGCTGCGATGAAGCTGTTGTAAGTGCCTTTGGAGATAAAACAAAATCCGCATACGCCTTGGCACTTATAAACTTAGAGGAAAACAGAGGTGCCATGTCGCCACTTTGCGCAAGCTTTGCTAAAAACGCGATAGAAGAACGTATCGTTTCAATCATGAAATCTAAAAAAATATCATTTGTTGCTATATTTTTGACGATATTACTTGTGATAGGCGCAACAGCGGTATTTGCCCGCACTGCTGTATATGAACCTGCGTATGGATATCGAGAGCAGGATTGGCAGGACGAGTTAGCAAGTGTATTTGCTGTGATTTACGAAAATGATTATATCCATGATGGGGTAATGACTGCTTTGGACGGAGCCTTTATGGGTACTCCCTTTAGCCCTTCAGGGGAAATTGATTGGGCTGAAATTGACCGGCTAAAGCAGCGATGGGATCATGTGTATGTGCAGTCTACATCTAAACAAGCTTGGGAATCGATGATGAACAGGGTTTTAGACGAATACCAAGGGTTTGGGTTAACAGTGGATAATGAAAATGGCAACATATATTACCAAGGCCAACCGGTGGCTTATATCCATGACGGCTGGTTGTCAGACCTGGCATTCCATTTAAACCATTATAGCGGGATTGGAGTTTATGCCATAAGAAACGCCGAAAGGGAATTACAAGGGTTTAGAGTCCGCGTGTAAAACACGACAGCCAAATGGTGTACAGCGCAAAGCGCGGCCCTGCAACCATCGCCCCTGAAGGGGGAATGTGCCCCTAGGGTGCAAGTCGTCGCCCCTGAAGGGGGAGGAAGCGAGGACGAGGTTTGGGGGCAGATCCCCCATTTAAAGGAGGTTTTTATGAAAACTGCATTAAAATGCATCGGCGTATTGCTAATAGCATTAGGCCTGGTTAGTTGCGCCCAAAAATCGGAACCGGACTACGATAATCCGGGCTTTTACGATCAAACCCTTACTATAACCGCCGTAAGGGATCATCACCGTCTACAAGAATTTGCAAGGCGGTATATGCTTCGTTATCCAGGGGTATATATCGAAGTCACAAGTTTCAACTACGATTTCCCCCGGTACATCGAGCAGTTGTTCATAGGCCTAATGTCAGGCACGGCGGATGACTTTTTCGATGCAGACATTGATTATATGAACCCGGCAACAATACGGCTTTTAGCTGACTGGCTTCCCATTATGCGGGCTGACCCGGATTTTAGCGAAGATGATTATTTCATGAGTGTGCTTAACGCCATGACATTCCAGGGCGGATTGTATGAGTTTCCCTTTTTGTTTCAAGCCCCGCACTTGATAGTAGCCAACAGCACCATACCCGGGCTAACCCAAATGCTTGCGGACTATGCCACCCTTAGCGTAACGGATTTAAAATCAATACGAGAAGCAGTGGAAAGCGACCTATACTTACATGCCAGCTTTGCATTACACAGTGCCGTAACCTTTTACATCAACAGCTTCCTGGATATTGAAAACAGAACCGCCGATTTTAACAACCCGCGGTTTATCAACTTAATTTCAAACGCCGTCGAGGTTATTGACACAAACAGCCGATATATACAACTAGGTAACAATTGGCATTTTGATTTCGCAACAGAGGAAATATTAAGCGGCAGGTATCTTTTTCAAGAAGTCAATTGGAGCATTTTTCAGTATTTTCTGCCATATGAAAATGAGTTTATCTTTGAAGGTATCACCCCGGTTGCCGATGCCGATGGCCGGGTTTTAATAGGCCAGCACAGAAGCTACGCCCTTAACGCAGCCGCAAGCTACAAAGATCTAGCCTGGGATTTTATCAAGTTTATGCAGGACACTGAAAGAAACGGGCTTGTTTTAGGGGATGAGCTGTTTATGCCGGTTTACAGGCCCTTTATGCGCTCGCAAATGCACCGAGCTATGCCAGAATGGCTAAGCCACTACGCAAGACAGTTAGGCTGGCGCATCGAAGGGGATGAAGCTGATATAATAGATGGCTTTATTGCCCAAATTGAAGAGCTTCACGACATGCCCATGACATATCTAAGGCTGCCCTATGTAATACATGACATTTTAAGAGAAACCCTGCAATTATTTACCGACGGGCTAATAAGCGCGGAGGAAGCCGCAATTGATTTACAAAACAAAATCACCTTGGTGTTATGGGAAATGGGCTGATGGGCAGTTGGTATAAATCTCGGGAAAAACTGCTATTTTTAGCCCTTGCCCTTCCCAGTTTAATAGGGATTTTGGTCTTTTACCTGATTCCGTTTATGGAATCACTGTACATGGCAATGATTGATAACCCCTTTGGGCGTAATTTTGCAGGATTATTCCACTTTAGAGCTACTCTTGAGAATTTCGCTTTCAGGCTGGCACTGCGTAATACCATGGTTTTTGTCGCCCTTATTTTGCCGGCTAACATGATACTTTCTTTGGGGATTGCAATGCTTTTACGGCGGGCGGGCGGGCGCAAGGGGTTGTTTATCTTATTTATTTTGCTACCGCTGACTGTGCCCTCCGGCTCTGTTGTGCATTTTTGGAGAAGCATATTTAGTATTACCGGGGTAATAAACGGTACGTTTTTTCCTGATAACCCTGTCAATTGGCTTAATACAAATTGGGCAATGGGCGCGGTTGTGATTATTTTTATATGGAAGAACATGGGGTTTAATATCGTGCTCTTTCTTGCTGGGATTAATCTTATCCCCCACGAATACTACGAGTTTGCACAGGTTGAGGGGGCTGGGCGGTTTAAGCAATTTCGCTCCATTACCCTTGTTTATCTGGCCCCTACGGGCTTTATGGTTTTTCTTATGACTTTTGTTCAGTCATTTAGGGCCTTTAGGGAGATATATCTGCTATCTGGGGCATACCCCCATCAAAGCGTATATATGTTGCAGCATTATATGAATAATCTATTCGCCATGCTTGACTATCAGCGAATTTCTGCCGCTTCGTTTATTATGACTGCCGGTATTGTTGCCATTGCGCTGGTTATTTTTTATCTGCAAAGGCGGGTGGTAACGTATGAATAGGTTAAGCGTAGCAATCATTTTTATCACATTATCACTTCTGGCTGTTTTGTTCTTTTTTCCGGTGATTGTCGTCCTTACCAACTCCTTTATGGGCAGCTTTGAGATTTTTACAAGGTACACCCATCTTGTACGGCCAGGCAACGTGCTTTATACGGTAAACAACAGGCATTTTGTGCGTATAACCATTTCCCCCAGCTTTGCTTCCCTTAGGCAGTATATTTCCATTGTAACGGATAATTCCTTGTATTGGCGGCAGTTTTGGAATTCTATCGGCCTGGCTGTGCCCATTGTACTTGGGCAGTTACTTATTGCCCCGCTAACGGCCTATGTTTTCGAGATGGGGCGTATGCGTTATAAAGAGGCGGTGTTTTTTGTTTACATTGTGCTGATGCTTATGCCTCTTCAGGTGGCACTGGTTCCTAATTTTATAATGGCCGACAGGCTGGGGCTCATAGGCTCGCCTTGGGCGATTATTTTGCCGGGGATGGTGCATCCCTTTGGTGTTTTCTTGATGAGGCAGTTTTTGCGGGGACTTACCCGTGATTATATCGAGGCGGCTCAGCTGGATGGTGCGGGGCATGTGAAGATTATTTTTCTTATAGTGCTGCCTATGTTTAAGCCTGCTCTTGCGGCACTTATTATGCTGACTTTTATTGATAATTGGAACTTGGTAGAGCAGCCGCTTATTTTTCTTGAAACCAATGTACAAGAGCCTTTATCGGTATACCTTGCCCAGATGGCGGAGGCTAATTTAGATATTGTGTTTGCCGCTTCATTTCTTTATTTGCTGCCGCCTGTACTTTTGTTTTTGTACTGGCAGGAGCATATGGTTGAGGGGATACAGTTATCTGGGATACGATAGGAGGGTTTGCCATGGAACGACGCAAGCGCATAATCATACGTATAAGCGCGATTTTGACGGGAGTTTTACTGATTATAACCTTTTTTTCAGGAACTTTGTACTCCATTAACCTACCCGAGGTTAAGGTGGGCATTGCTTCCTCTGGGGTAATCTCAACTACTTACCAGGGTTATGGGGTATTAGATTTTTATGAAAATATAAGCCTCCACGCAAACCATACAGGGCGGATTAACTTTGCCGTACAAGCTGGAGACTGGGTGCAACCGGATGATATGTTGTTTAGTATCTATGTAGACACAGATAATTTGCGCAAGCGGCTGGCAAGTGAAAACTTCCGGCTTGAACGGGCCATTTTAATGCATACACGGGCACAAACTCTATTAGATGAATTAGTATTGCAGCCGGGCCAGCGGCGGCTATACGAGTCCGAGCGCAGCCGTTTGCAGCATGACATAGATTTGTTGTATATAGATGTAAATGAAATCCTCCATTCAATTGAAGGGACTGCTCGGCAAATAGATGAGGGCGGGCTAATAGCGATTTATGCCAAGTACCCCGGTATAGTTAGGGAAATTGCATGGGGCTTGGAAAATGATATGTATGTGGAGTTTAACAGGTTTATCATGCGCATTGGGGTACAAAGCAGCTACTATGCGGCAGTGGTTTATTTCCCAGAAAGCGTGGGCATTTTGCCTAACCACACCTCGGGAGCTGCCCCGGACAATATCTCAATACGGGTAGATATCTCTTCTCATGATGACTATGGGCTATCTGGCGGGATAAGGCGCATGTACCCATACAATGGCCAGCTACGGGCAGAAATCACTTTCCTAACAAGAAGCAGCGTATCAGGGGGTGAAGCTGTAAGGGTAACCGTGGAAATATCAGCAGGGACAGCTGATTTTGTGCTGCCCAATTCGGCCATACGCGAGGATGCAGGCGGCAGCTTTATCTTATATCTTGAACGTGAGAGGAACGCCCTAATGGGCTACAGCTACGTAGCCCGAGAAATGCGTGTCCGTATAGGAGCGCGAGGCGGTATGTATAGCTCACTCATGACATTCCCCGAGGCTTACGCCCGGCCGGTCATATTGCTAAGCGACCGCCCGATAACGCCGGGGGACAGGGTAAGGGTGGTGGCAGACAGATGAAGGCCAATACTATAAAAATTCCCTCCAAACATCCCACCCATACTCGTTAGGGATAATCCCAAGCCGCCAAACCGATGCGCCTGTTACACCAAAAAGCCTTGCTAGCAGCAATTTTTCTAAGATGCTGCGGCTGTCCTCATACCAGAGAAAAACCCGCTCGCCGCTTTCGGTTGTGTAGATGATATATGGGTTGCGGAATAAGTCTGACCATCCAAAGTATGTGTCTGCTTGGTTCATGCGCCTGTAGACAGTCTCCATTGACGGGGCTACAGGTAGCGGTGATATTACGCGATTATTTTCGTCCACAAACCAGCCGATATTATGAAAACTTAATCCAATAAGGATTTTACTTCTGTCTTGGACGCCTGTAATAGGGTCAGTTATGGCCTTTAAGGCCCTGTATACTTCGGCAATGGGGGTTATTGCGGCGTTTCTTTGCCACTGAGTGCCTATAAAGCCCTCTAGAGAGCGGGGGTGATAGTCATGCACCATTAGGATGACCCTGTCGGCAAGCTCACCTATCCTGCGGAAATCGTAGCCGTCGAAATATTGACCATCTATAGTTGGGGGGTGCACTGTTACATATAACGATAGATTATTTATGTGCAATTTGATAGCAAGTTCTTCTATGAGAGTGTTGAAGTCGGCTTTGGAGCTTTCCCCTCTAAGTCCTTCAAAATTTATTGTTACGCCGTCATAAGGGCTGCGTCCTATGGCATCGTAGATACGTGTGGCCTCAAATAATATCGCGTCAACTGCTGCGCTACGGGCAGTGGCGTCTGCCAGCATATGATGAAGTCCCATAGCCGTTTCCATAAAGACATTTAAATGCGCCCGCACATTGTTTTCGTAGGGGAAATCGGCGATTAGCTCGTATCCAGCGGGTATATGCCATGGGTTGCCTCCCTCAGGGGATGTATTAAGCCTTGCGCCATTTTCCGCATCCCATTCCATCACACTCCACCCAAATGATACCGCATTCATATCCCGTATCAGCCCCCGCTGCCCAAAGGACGCAAAGGCGTAAAAGCCATGCAGCCAGTCAAGCGTGGCGTTTAAGCGGTTGTAGACACGGGTAATTATGGCTGCCGCCTGCTCTCTTGTGGCGGTGCTGTAGGGGGCAAACCTTCCGCTGCCTACACCGCCAATTATTCCGGTATCATAAGCGAAGATTATATAGCCCTTGTAGTTATTAATATCGGTAAAGGGAACATGGTCTGTTACTGCTAGCTGCCTGGCAAGCTGGCTATACCCTAAGGCCCTTACCAACATTACAGCCATATCCTGCCGTAAAATCGGAGCATTTGGATAAAACCTGCCTTGTGAGCTTACGATGCCTAAAGAGGCAGCGGTTTCTACATATTCGTAGTACCACCGGTTTGCAGCTACATCCGCAAACGACTGTGTTTGCGGTCTTATTGTGCTCCATCCGAACATATTACTAAGCAGTGCCACAAATTGGGCGCGGGTTATTTGCCTACCATAACCAAAAGTCCCATCCCCCATGCCCTGCATTAATCCTTTTTCTAGGGCCAGCTCAATAGCGTCTGTAGCCCAGCTGTCGGCTGGTACATCTGAAAATGGGTTGCCGGACGCTGCCGATACAGGTGTCGCATTAAAGGCCGGTAACAGTAAGCCGACAAAGACTATAACCACCAATAAGATCATTGATATTTTTTTCATAATCTATGATTTTCCCTCCCAGTCTAATCATAATATGCGACTAGCTACTAGACTTCTTGCGAAATTACATCTGCGGCCATAAAACGTACGGGCACTAACGCGCATTGCTTATTCGGAATTTCGCAAGAAGTCTACTGTAAGATTATAGCATAAAATGCGAATGGGAGATCACCCTAGTGCGTGTTCCCACAAACATATAAAAACCCCTCACAGGCTGTAGCACGGTGCTAGTGAGGGGCCTATTAAGTGGTCTGCTCAGTTAGTTGCCGGGAGATGGTGTCGAGACGAAAGGAATACTCGTGGCCCCCGGTGCTGGGGATGGTGGAATAGTGGGTACCGGTGTTGGTGGTGGCGGTGTTGGCGGTGCCTGCTGCATCATTTCAAAGAAGTATTCAAGCTCCAATAAATCTTCATATGAGAACTGTGTTACTAATGGTTCTTGACGCTGGGTGGGTGGTGCGTAGGTAGGTTCCCATTCTCCGTTTCGGGCGAATGTAAACTCATCTGGGCTGGAGAGTTGCAGAAGGTCGTTTAGGGTTAAGTTTAGATCGAAGAGGCTCTCTACAGCGCTTTCCAGCTCCTCGTCCAGGCTTAGGGTACTTGACCTACCTTCGGAGGCAGGGAAGAGATATACGCTTTGTTCTGGGTTAGGCAGAATCCCGGGATGACCGAAAGGGCTCCCACAGCTGAAAAAGATTACCAAGTCGTTGCCGGTTTCAAAAGGAATAAAACCAGAGTAGCCGACAGCCATATTCCCGTATTCTCCACCCCGCTGCCTTATTTCAATAATATCGCCTACTTGATGATAGTACCTACTTTGGAAAACTTCAAGTATCTTTATTCGGTGAATGGTCACAACCCAATAATGAGCTTGCCTCTCGTAATCGGCCCAACGACCTTCTCCTAGGTATTCGGGGAATAAATAGGCTATCCTTTCATCAGATAACTCCCTGCCTCCTAAACTTCTTATTAAGTTGTACTTTGATTGGGCTAGCGACAACGAAACGTCAATTCGCTCTACCCGACTATCCAGAACTATACCCCGGATTACGTCTGTTGCCACTTCCGAAAGGTCATAGATGGAGTCATATACAATGAAATCGCCAGAAATACTTTTTGCGATGATTTCATCCTCAGCCCATGGTTCAATTTCAGTGGTGATATGTGGCGGCTCTACTGCTACGCTTGCAGTATAGGGTTCTATATCATCCTCAGCCAATAGTTCATCTTCGGTGGTGATGTTTGGCTCTTCTATGCTTGTAGTATAGGATTCTACACCACCGGCTGTACATGACGACAATAAGGCAACAGCAAATAAGCAAAGTGGTAAGCCTACTATAATGAGATATTTTTTCATTGATATCACATCCTTTCTAATTGTTTAACAAGTTAGCATTTGATATGTCAATATTTGTTGGCCCGAGAAGTGTATTTCTGTTTCTCGTTGTGCTCATAATGCTTGCCGAACCTACATTTGTCGGATTGTCTCGTAGCCCAAGTACATGTCCTATTTCATGGCCCATTGTGCTTACTGCAACATTGTTTCGTGTGAATCCTGGGTTTCTTTCAACATGTTGATCAATTAGATCAGAGTATAGCCATATTTCAAAACTTGTTACTACTGCCTCATTAGTTAGTGGTGATACTCTGCGAATCATTGTAGTACTACCAAGATCTGACCCATTAACACCAAGAGCAACAAGAACAACATTAGGAGAGCCAACGTGCGGGGTAAATCTTACAGGCACAGAAGAGGCCTCCCATAGGAGTGCGCCACCCATTATGGATTGTCTCCATGCAAAATCGTTTGTAAGAATTGCATAGGTAAGTTCATACGTAAACCATGCGGCTCTCGGATACCAAAGACTTTGGTGTACAGCAGGCTGGTTCACCGCACGTAATAATCTGCCACATGTGCGGTACTCGTTAATAAGCCCCTGATTGTTTATAGTGTTCCCGGCGGCAGTAGTACGGAATCCATGTATTGCAACCATCCCTGTCCTCATTGCCCCTCCTGGCAGTTCGCGCCTGTGGGCATTGTTAGTTGCCAAAGGATTAAGGAAAAATGCTCCATCAGGGAGAGTCAGAGCGCCTGATCTCATTGCTCCTTGAGGAAGGCCACCCCCGCCAGTATTTGAATTGAGATAAAACCAGTTTGTTCTGTAATAAACCCAACCAATCCGCATTGCTCCTTCGGGGGGATGTGAGACATGTCCCTGCCCACTTCTTGGGTTTAAGAAGTATCGCTGGCCATCAGTATCTGTAAACCAACCAGTCCGCATTCTACCATTGAGTCTGCTATCGAGATAGTACCAGTGACCCCCTACGGGACGCCAGCCATTTCTAAACCTTTGGTTATTTATATAGAGATAGTAAAAATTATTGATGCGTCGCCAGTCATAAAAGTTTGTCGACATAACCTCAATGGCCTCATAATCTAGCTCCGCAAGCAGCTCACCATCCTCTGTCAAATATTCATCCAAAGCTGCCAGATACTCATCATACTCACCCAAAACCATCTCATCATCAGCACGCTCATAACCAAAAGCCACAGCCGCAAAACCAAAACTCATAATCAACACAAACAAAAGGGAAACCATTCCCTTTGCGCACTTACTATACATTGTATTCCTCCTTCGTAACACATTGCAACTTTCAACCCTGCGCATTAGGCCAGAAAGCATACAATTCCTTTTGAGGTTAAACCGGTTGTCAATAGGTTAGCCACTGGCACCAAAATATGGCTTACGAAGACATTATACCCCCCCTGGGTACTTACGCAATATGTATTCTAGTGATAAATCTACTGATAATGTAAGTTTGTAAGATATGACATATTAGTCGTTTCGCATCATTCGACACTTTCTGCATATTAATACAATATAACAACAAAATACATCACATAATCACCTGGTTTTGTGAATTATTATGTGAACTATTTCCATCAACTATTTTCGAAATACATTTGGGCATCAACCTAATTAAATAACGACGCAACCCTAGGAACCACATAACCGCTACCTCCACGGCCTTCGACTCCTTCAACCATGGAGACAACAAGCAGCGGGGTTTCAGCATTATTATCAGCCGTAAACATTACAAACCATCCAAGCTCTGCTCCCATACGGTCATCTTGGGTAAGTTTTATCTCTGCCGTACCTGTTTTTCCAGCTAGGTTTAAACCGGGGATTCTTGCGGCATGGCCAGTGCCGTGTTCGATTGAGTATACTAGGCTTTCTAATACGATACTTGCAGTTTCCGGGGCAAAGGCATTTGGTATCCATTGAAATGGAGGTTCGGGGCTATTAACAAGCCGCGGCCTTAAAACCGTACCGTCAGTTACAAAAGCGGCATATATTGCGGCCACATGCACGGGGTTCATAAGTATCTCGCCTTGCCCAAAGCCGCTGTCGGCTAACTGGATTTCCGATTCAATTGCCCCTGTTCTTGAAATTGTGGAATTAAACAGGCCATATTCAAAGGGTATCTGCTTGCCAAACCCAAGTGCCCTTAGCTCATTTGTAAATATATCCGCACCTATGTCTAGCGCGGCCATTGCAAAATAAATATTATCAGAGATTGCCATCGCATTATTGAGATTGGCCGGGCGGCCCTCGTACTCCCGTAACGTTGTTATAAAATATCC
>Ga0123355_10003113_pt1 | contig 23677 bp, 12 predicted proteins | sample TergutEmb28metaG_3_FD_89872 | JGI IMG/M metagenome (GOLD analysis project Ga0123355, IMG submission 89872) | Embiratermes neotenicus P1 segment gut microbial communities from Petit-Saut dam, French Guiana - Emb289 P1 | ecosystem: Host-associated > Arthropoda: Insects > Digestive system > Gut ... | reverse complement strand
TATCTCAGTAATTAACCAACTTGATGCACAAAATATTTGTTTTACAATAAGTTTATTTCATGCCTCTACATGTTTCGAGCACATGTGCTCGAAACATGTAGAGGCATGAAATAAACTTATTGTGAAACAAACATTTTGTGCATCAAGTTGGTTAATTACTGAGATAAGTATATTAATATGTATTATTGCTCTGTCGGTATGGTTCGCTCGCGGACTAAAGCCACGGAGTTTAGTTTAGTAATATGTATTATACTAGAACACTATAAAGAGAGCAAAACAGTTCAGATTTCTATGCACATTAAAATCAATAATGAATTTGTTTCATTTCCTTTATACGGATTCATAACAAGTTTAGGTACACCCGTTGAAAGGAAGACGATTCTTGTTTTTTTTAATAATCACAAATAAAGGAATACATGAATTCTTTATTTCATTTTTTTTTTGAAACCTGAGAGAGTATGGGAAAAGTATGGGCCTGCTGGATATTGAATGTGTGCTTAAATTTTTTCTACAGTGTCTGGCTTTAGACCTTCTTCTGTAATATCGTAAGAAAATGCGTAGCAACTCGAAAATATTAATACGTATTTGTAGCGCCTAACATCCTGTGCACCCATATTGACTGGGAATCAAGCCGGTTGAAAACAAGTTTTTATTATCTATATTGTGTTCACGAACTTGGAAAATTAATCGTGGTTAATCCTACTTCTAAATCGCGCCGAAAGTAGTACTTTTTTCGCATTTGCATTTACTATGCTTTAGTGTTCATGAGATAGAACCAGTCGGAAAAAGGGAACAGGAACTTAGTATGTAAGGTACAGTACAAGAGAACTGGGCCTTGTTTCGAGTAACCACTTTTTTGGTCGTTGTGTTTACTAAAATTCTACATCACTATGTTACTACCCTGATTCACTCGTTTTAATTTTGTTCTTCAAAACCATCGTTGTTACGAAAACATGCCCGTTTTTGTTGTGTATATGTCTTATGGCAAATATAAAATTCTGACTTGGACTGCAGCCCATGTATATAATAGCAACATTGATCAATTTTCGACGTTTTTCTCTTAAAATTAACAAAGGATCCTTTTATTACTCTAGTTTGTGGGATACGGAGTTTTTTCTACCGAAATAGCGTAACTTCGGAGCAACTTCTGTAGGCTAAATATCGATAACATCCGAGCCTCAGGCACTCAGCTTCACCAAATCCCCCACATTCAAAATTTATCTCCCTAAAGTCCATCATGACATTACTCTACCATCTCCTTCTTAGTTGTCTAGGATTCCACTTCTTAATGAGCTTTCTTCACTCAAAATCTACACATTTATCCATTAAACAACATCCTGGTCATATACCCAACCCCTATTGGCGTCCAATATTTCATTAAATCAACATTTTTATACGACATTCATTTAGCCAATTGTGTTGATCTCATATTGTAAATTTCTCGCATCATCCTTCTGCAGATATAATTTGCCTATCATTTTATTTTTATTTCGGATATGTGATATGGTTTGGATTAAGTAAATGCACCTCATAGTTGCGAAAAAGAAACCAGTACCTACCCTGACTTCTTGGTCCTCACGACCAGGAAATTAGAGTTGACATTTCACCAACTGAATAGAAAATACACTTCAAGAATTTAGTCTGACATGCTTATTATGAACAGTGATATTTGCTAACACGTGAAACTTTAATATATTGTAAATAATTTATCGGACGTGGTTTGGTATTAAAGTTTGGGAGGATATTGGTGTTGAAGTGGCACGTACGTACATTTCGTTTTATGTTTTGAAGTACAAAATTGTGAATACAGACGAGTTATGTGCCCTATTGATGGCCGGCCCTTACCTTAAACACTTTTCCCTGTTCTGATCTACAATACAGAGTAAATTGTATCTACTTACGAGTTTCTTCATACTGCAGCCTCTATGTACCTGTTTGATCGAATGCAGCGTTTTTGCCTGCAACATGTGGGAAGAGCTCTCCGCTTTTATATGTTGCATTCACTGACACATACTTTCGCCCCTTTCGCCCCTTTCTTGTCTCCCTTCCGTCATTTTGTACTTCATGTATTTCCATCTCCTTCGTTTCATTCACCATGTGTGTCAAACTATTCTGTTATTCAACAATCTGACTACGCAAATTTACAGTTTTTTACACCACAAAGGATTATGTTTGTTAAATTGTATGTAGACATTTCTTAGGCACGAATTTGGATGGATGTGGATCAGTCATGTGGTCAAAAAGGCATGATAAGAGAACATGTTTTCTACTCTTATGTAATAGATCATTGAGCACAGCTTTTACGTAAGATTGTTTCTGCTACGTACGTTGCTTTCGTGTGAATGGTCGCATAGGCTGTGATGCACAGAGGTGTCTGGGCCAAAATTAAATAATAAATTGTCCCACTATTGACTGCAAATCCTAAGGCGATCTTCTGACGTTTTGTAACGGCGGAAACCGACAGCTATCGGAAGTTCTCTTTAATTACGAAAGTCGTAGTTTTTCTGCGATGTTTGCAGTCATACGGAATAACACTTAAATATTTTATTTGACAGGATGTGATACTGAGAATTGAAAATGGGTTGTCTCTGAATTGATCTGTGTTCAGGACACTTACCTTAGTAGTCGAAGTCCATTTCAACACCATTCTCACGTATAAACATGGGTGGTCAATTTTGGTCTTTATCGTCACGTTTCCAGACTACGGCTGTATAACAGTTTGTCGAAACTAGAGAGAAAAGTATTACATACAAACAATCATATTTGAATGAAACTGCCTCAGATAAATTTTAAATAATTAACCTCGATTGTATTTTTGTGACTGGAATCTATTCGCTCGCTCTATTTAAACGAAATTTAAGTAGCTGCGAGCAGTAACTGCTGACGTATTGGAAACTTTGTGCTGGAGAGAGATGGAGATGTTCGGTTGGGCCAGTCGTGCGAAAAATGAAACACTACAAAGAGTCAAGAAAGAACGAATCATCCTACGTACGACAAAACGAAGGAAGGCTACACGGACTGGTTACATTAATATTTCATGATGGTGCGCCGATGCTTCACCATTGAGAATAAAACAAATTTCGCTTGAAAATACGTGAATTTGTAGTAAATTCGCGTATTTTCTTATGTACTTGTCGGCTTTATTTCCATAGAGATTGACTACATATTACACAGGAACTGACTTGTACAATACGTTACTGAGGAAAAAAGGAAGCAAAAGAAGACGAGGAAGAAGACGCAAGCTGCTAGTAGATGACTTTAAGGAAAACAGAGGAAACTTGAATTTCAAACAGAAGGCAGAATTTTACACTGGAGAACTCGCTTCGGAAAAGACTCGGACCTGTCAAAAGACAGAAAAACAATATAAAGGTAAATCGTGATTTATAAATTTTGTTTCTTTGGGTACATTTTCCCACTTCTACAAAGAATTTTACTGTCTCTGGCCTGGACGGCTGAAGATAAATCCAGATCAGTATGTTGATATGTTTAACTTTCCTCTCCGGACTGCCACAGTAGATTTTAGGTCCCCTTTGCACGGAGAAGGCGGTACGAGCATACAAATGTATAAAATCGTAGAGGATGGCTAAAATTTGGTGTTTTTATATACTGTGCGTCCACTGGAGGAAATCAATACGATATGTATGTAATTCTTTTGTAATGTATTATAATACGTTTATATATTAACCACTCTTAACCTAGAGTTTAGCTGCTGGATGCTGTGTTTATTGACTATTGCCGATTTACTCTACTGTATACCACAAAGTTTTAAATCTGGTGTATGAACTCGCTGAGGATGACACAGACGTGCCAAAACATGTAGGAGTAGTGAAGGACTTTCTTCTAAATGTGTTTGTAACTTGCTTATTGAGTTGGTTTTATAAGCGCATATTAAGCAAGATTCACGGAACGAATAATTTCAACCATTTGTTATGGTTCTGAGCGCTGAATTTAACAGCCTTTTCTGACTATTGCTTTATAAAGTTGCATTGACTTCATTAGTACATATGTCGGTGTTTTGTCGCGATTTCCCTATAGTGGTTACAATAATCTTGTCCTCATAATAGGCTGTAGATGCGTAATCGAATCTTAAGAAATTACGCCGAATTAAGGTTGAAGTGTGTCTAAAATTAGTAAAGGAAGCAACAGAAAATTCCATCTTCGAAGATGCCTGTTTGTATAGATTTTTTTTATGTAAACTCAGTTACTGACAACAGAAGTTAGAAACCATCGGTATCGCGAAAATAAAAAGAAGCTGCAACGCGAAAAATATTTAGAAATATTACAGTTTATATTTCTATCATATTTTTGTACCGGTAACATCTGAAATTATATTGATTGATGTAAAGTTCTTAAATGGTAAACTGCACAGGCAATAGATTCAGAAGAAGCCTTGAAAAACTAGTTCTTCCGTACATGTAGGATCCACAGATTCTTGGTGCATATTTACAAACGATAAACTCAGAATTAAATGTTTTAAGAAACGATGAGGCGCTTTGATCGTGAATGTAGGCTACTTGCCACAAAAGGAGCTAAACCACGTACCGTTTAGTGTGTCTGATTAATCACTGGCACTAATTGAACTGTCATAAAATGTGATAAGCACTTCATGATTGCTCTTTCGTTATTTATGATTTTTGTTGTCTCCTTTGAAAAGTCATTTTTTTAGCACGATAATTTTAGGACTTGCAGGTTTCATTGTTAATCTTGTGCTAAAATTTTGGACCCCCTGAACTGACTGTCTGATTACACTTTACTCATATTTGTTTCACTGAAAACTGAGAATATATGAATTTCACTAGCACAGCGGGGTAGGGGGGGGGGGTGTGTGCGAGTGCTTCGGCTCTACTCAGAGCGGCAAAACGGGTGGGGAAATGAAATTCTGAAATAAAATTTTGGCGTTCTGGGCTCAAAATTTTTTAAAGTTATTAAGCCATATAAAACTAAATTATTATTTTTTCAAGTTCATAATATCTGTTAGGGCGGCACATTGTGATTACTCGCGCTGGGCGTCAAAACCTGGTTATGGCACTGATGATTTCCACACACTACCGATAATACTACTATCTATCTCGCTGGTCTCAAGAGTCTTAGCAAAATGTGTAAGGTTATTCTGAGTCGCCCGTTGTGTGGTCTGTGACTAGACATCGTCTAAAACAAATGAAGAGATCTACACATTGTTTAAAATATGTTAGACATGAAAAAGAACATATCCATTGCCACATCCATGCAATATCTCCTGCCTTATTTTCCCCAGTTTTACCCAACTTGTATTAGTCTGAGTACAAAACAAACCAATTTCCGTAATCAGATGTTCTGTGTGTCACTAATTTTGCTATGCGTGACACACAGTGCGGAAAGCCCCAGAATACACTAAAGTTTATTAAAAAAAGTATTACTAGGCGCATTGGAAAACTACGTATGATCAATTATACTGCACCTATATGGCACGTCGCAGTCATTGTGAGGTTTTGGGTTTCACAGCGGTTTGGCTGAAGATTCAAGTCTTGAGTGACGCTGAGTTGTGGTGCCTTCGAAACGTCGGAAACCTCTAAGCTAAGAGCACAGTCTCATGTCTCAGAACACCTGAATTTTGAATATGGTTCTTATGAATAAGGTTCTTTAGGACCCACGCAATTTTCACTTCTACTTTCTCAAGAAAGACGCCGCTTTGTGGGGTTACTTTCTGATCGGCTTAGTATTATTAATTTGTTATCTAACACTATGAATTGCGATACTTATGTAAGCATTATGCATTGTAACTGCATAAAGAGCCTGTCACTGAATGCATTCTGTATTGCTTGCTCTCTACATTTCAATATGTCAGAAGTAACAAGTTTCCTTCCACTGGAAACAGGTTCTGCAGTAGGGGGCGCCTGTGTTTCTGGTTCACGTTCTAGGCCTTCCTTTTCCAAAATATTGTTCAGATAATCTGTAATTTAGCCTAAGGATTCAGCACATCGTCATCCAAATTTTTACCGATGAAGAGAAAACGTCGTTGAAATCAATGAGTAAGAGGATTGCTAGAAAATCACTGGAAAATTTTTGTAATTTTCCAAAGAAAGCTCTACCCCCTATGCACTAGAACCGTTCATAAATCCTTGCCAAATAATCTAAAAGCAACGCTTGTTAGCAAGTTTCTCTAAACCTTAAAGGTCTTATTTTGTAAAATTGATTTGATATTCATATTGGTCTGGGAACATGACTTGGTGTAATACAGACAGTCATAGTGCAGGTTACACAGTGGTCAACAATTTTCTTCTGTCGCCCAATTGCTCAGTTCGGGGACCGCGGTAGCACAGTGGTTAAGGTGCTGTGCTACAAATCGAAGGTCGCTGGTTCGATCTCAGCTGGTGTCAGTGGATTTTTCATTGACATAAAATTCTTCCGATCGCACTATGGCCCTGGGGTCGACTCAGCCTCTAACATACATGAGTACCAGGAGTATTTCCTGGGAGTAAAGGCGGCCGATGCGTAAGGCTGACAACCTACCACCATCCTGTGCCGTTGTCACGAAATCTGGGAGCCTTAATTTCCTGGAACCCTCTGGGCCTGTCCAGGCCTGTAACGGGACTGCTTTACCTTTACTTGCTCAGTCCATTGTTGCAGAATCTAATGATCTATCACAGGCCTTTCTTATCTCTGCTATGAAATTAGATGGAAATTCAGACAAAGAAACCTTCGCGATTTCGGCCACCTTAAACAAGAAAGAATGAAATTCCTTCTGTTGAGGTATTTAAAATTCAAAATCATTGTACTATTAATTTTATCAAACGTACTTGTATTTTCTCAACGTAATTATATAGGTCTTAAGCGAATAAGTTTGAAGGTTGTGGCCTGGTTTCTTCCAGTTCAGTACATGAATCAATGGTGCACTTTTGTGAACTCTGTGATGAACCCTGTAGTGTCATAAAATGCGAGAAAGTTTTCGAAGTGCTAACCGACTGCTAACTTGTCAAGAAGGGCTGTTTGCTATTTAGTTAACAAAAATTTGTGTGAAATCCCCTTACGGTTAACAAGTGAAATGGAACTGTGCATTAATTGCTTGAGGTTTGCATTGGTTTATACAGCAACTCTTAAATGCCGCGCCTTTCAGGAAACCCTCTTTGTATCTCCGCAGTGTTCCTCAATTCTGTAAATGTGAAAAGGTACATTTCGCCCTACAACATTCCATGAAGGCATAGAGGGGGCGTATGACGTGCAACTTAATGAACAGCGCAGACAGGATTGCGATACTGCTAGTTTGCATCGCGTCAAAATTCAGTGTCATTTGTGGATTAGGAAGAAAAAAGTAAGAGATTCTAATTTACAAAGTAACTCCAGTAACCGATTTAATTTAAAATTATAATCTTCACGAATAAAACTTAAAACTGTTGACTGGTGATTTAGCGTACACTTCGAAATCCACATGTCAACTGAATTTTGTTTTCAACTATGTATAAGTTCTTATAATCTGTTGATATACTAATTTTAAATATTTTAAATATATCAAATTATGTTTGAATTTTTCATAGTATTTTCCTCGCATTACATTTTTTCCATGTAGCTACTTAACCAGGTGTAATTTTTAATCACAAAGTTTTACAAAATTCACGTTTTAACACATGCCTTTTATCAGTGTTACTGACGGCACTGCACTGCTTTGTACTGCTTTGATTTGAGTGATTTCCCTGAGGGCGACTGAGTAGAAGCCGAAACGTGTCGCAACCAACGTAGTTAGCAGTAACGGGCGATTGTCCAGAGTCGTGTATTACACGTAGATAAAGTTTTATTCATTTTCGTTAATTTGGCATGTTGTCTGACGAATTAAATTGCTTCATTTTAAACCTAACATCGGCATATTTCACTGTACGGTAGAATGCCTTCTTTCCGGTGAAGGGAGAAGAAAATCTGGAATAAATGAGTTTGTATTGCGGTTGAAATTTTGTGATGTAACAATTACAATTGCAAGTAATCCTCATACAAAATTAGTTAGACCTTCTCTGGCGGCAAACATTTCAACGACATCAAGTTCTGAACACAAAATGTGTGAGTGCATATTCACTATCCTTTCGCCTCTTACCATCTCAAACGTGTAGGAATCTCTTATACATTATTAACTTACTTATTTATTAAAGAGTCATGTCCCTTATTTAGTGCGTTCAGTACCTAATTTGATACAGAAGAAAGTAGCACGCAAGCTGGGAATGGGCTTATCTGGTCTAAACAAGGCTGGGAAAATGTAGCCTTTTTGTTTGTGTTATTCATGTCCCATTAATTCATTTGTGAATTTGTCCTTCATTTTTAGATCGCAGAAATTTTTTACAGAGTAAGAAACTTTTACTCTGTATAAAGTCGTAAATATTATTGTCAGATGTCAGTCAGCCGTAAACGTATTTTACGCAATAGAATTATAAATATTTTTTTTCGAGTTTTGTTTCCTAAGAAGTTAGACTTAAGGAAATAAAATCCCGTGTGCAGAGGAGCTTTCCGATTCCTTCTGTGTATTCATGAATGTGGTACATAGCCTACTTACTATTCGGTATGCAGGCCTATAAGTCAATAGAACCTTTACTAAAATTTCTTCATATTTCTGCATATTACGTTCACTTTGTACACCGAGGGAAGACACAATTTATTAATTTAAATTTGAAGCTCTAATTGTATAAACGGTTCATTTGATAGCTTTCCTATTATTGTCTCTACTGTACCAGTCATTTAGCTTAGGTATCAAAGTACTACAAGGCAAATGATGAGGAGAAACCTTTTATTACAAGATAAACTTAGGTAGGTTTTCACCCTTTTTGTAGGCCACGAAGGCCCTTAGGTTGAGTAGAGGTATAACTCTACTCTTTCTAGGACCTCGGCACTAGATGAGGGTGGGGGTTAGCCCCACGCCTGCCGCCTCTACCCCCGGGAAAGACCAGGTACTCATTGTACAGGAGGCTGGGTGGGCCCCAGGGCCGGTCTGGACGGACGGAAAATCTCGTCCCCACCGGGATTCGATCCCGGACCATCCAGCCCGTAGTTAATCACTATACCGACTGAGCTACCCGACCAAGATAAACTTATTGCCTGGATATAGTTACAGCAACCAAATTTGGAATGTTAAAAGATCTTGTACATTGTGAAGGTTGTATAATTTCTTACACCGCTGCCTTCTCTTTTCGAGTAGACTCTCTTCGTCTCTCAACGTTCCATTTTATGTTTCTAAGAGTCCACTTACCGAACCTCGATGTAATGTTTCGTAACATATTGTAGGTTACGGTGAGCAGCTGCTAATACACTTCTCATCACCAAAACAGGATGACGTCACTTGTCGACTGATTCATTTTCAGCATTTTTAAATACCACCTCCTCTATTTGCAAAACGAGTAACGGGTTGTTTAGATACTTGTATGTCAAAGGGACTCCAGCAACGTAGACTTACTCTCATTGCTTTAAGTAAAGAATGGCTCACGGTGCAGTCTTAACCATGCCTGTCTGTCGATCATACATCCGTATTTCTAAATATTAATAAAATTTGGTATGAGTATTTTACTACTAGAAGGCATTCCACTCTTCTGCCTTCCAATGCTGCACCATAATAACAGCGGAATGGAGACCTTGGAAACTTCTGACAACACCTCACTGTGGTTTTGAAATTTCCTTTGGTTCATATATTTTCGACGAATATACAAATTTTGTGAAGTTAATTTTGTTAAATATTGAATAAGAAGATGTCGCTGCGAAGTCTATATTTAATTTTACCTTTGATGGCAGTAATTAATGAATAACTGCAAACTAGCATTTTACTTTTTTTCAAGAAGCGTCATAAGTCTGAGGAAAAGCTTTTTGTGTTATTTATTATTTATATGGCGAAGAAGCGAAACTTTGTAGTTATACGTCACAAATGTGTCGCATTCATTGCTGGCACTTGTGGAAATAATGCACAGAATGTGGGGATATTTAAAAATATTTAGGCATAAATTTTAGGTCTGTCTATCGTAACTAGAAGGAAAATAAACACCATTTCCTGACATTTTTGTGTATTTTATATTGATTTATTTGAAATTCATAAAAAGCAACTGAGTTGGTAAAAAAAATAAATGTAAAAATGTAACTGACCTGATGGAACATTTTTATTCCCCTCACGCCGTATTTTAGAACAATCCTTCTAACAATACAGCTGGGAATTAGAACAGATACATGGGAAGGTAAATGTGACATCCCAGTTCGTATTCATTCATCTCACGGCAAATAACACGAAAACCGAGATTTCAAAGTACGACCTACTATACCTCAAAAATAAACCACAAGACTAATTTAATCAAACTTATTGTTTTACGTACGGGTTGTAAAACGGAATGTAGGTATTATCCATTATAAAATGCACTATTCCATTGAAATAGCAACTGAAAACAGCGATGCTCAACAGTATACTTTCCTAGGGGGAAAGTTTGCTTTTTGCATGATTTCAAGCTTCCGCTGCGATGTACCTGAGACCTGAGCTCTTCGAGGACTTTACGCAGCATAAATTGGTAATTTTTCACCGAAGTTTCGAGGCAATCTATAATTCCTATCTTCCGTAGAATTCAGTAGCTTGTTACCGAAATTTAGTACAACCCTTCGGTCTCGTCTTTAGGCGAGCTGATCCTTGAATGATGGGACCCATTTTTTGTCCCGAAATGTCGGTAACAAACCACAGATCTATGCTATGTAGAATTACAGAAGAGCCCAGATCATAATTTTCTCTTTGCCTCCGAATCGAACCAGAAGTTTGCTTGTTCAACAAATATTACTAGCTCAGGTCTGCAAAGCCTCATTTGTGCCATTATCCGCCCTTATGGCCACTAAGAACAGCAGAAGGCTGTTGACAACTTTGAAGGTTGTGATTCTCGTCAGGATTAACACGAATTTAATAATAAAGGTGAAAATGGTTGGAAGAAGAAGAAGAAGAAGAATCTAGGGGTTGATGATGCTGTCAAACAAGCACAACGGTAGAAGTGACGAAGTGAAGAAACGAAGTGTTTGGGATTTATGTCAGCGTGGTGGTCTCCACGTAAGGCAATTTTCGTTGCTAATAACGTCTGCAAATCACCAAGTTAAAGCAGTATGGGAAAATCCTCACTGTTTGCCCTGAGACAGAGGCAGGCAGAACGCGAGTACAGACACTGTGTGAGTGAAACGTAGCATATTCGAATGTTAAACCTCATGGGACCTAAGAAACTAGGTTTTGAAAGGCTGACGCGGAAAATTTAGTGCAGGCAGCCTATATAAAATTTAGGCCTAGAAACATAGAGTACTGGAATGATCTCTTGATTAGGCCTTCATTTTATTAAGTTTCTACCGGGCAGCACGAGACTTTTCACGTAAATTGATAGATTGCAATGGCGTTGCAAAAAGAAACACGTGGACTGGTGTCCAATTATCCACATAAGCCGTACCATTACCGCTTTCTCTCTGTCTGTACGTAGTGTTCAATCACGGCTTACTGTGTGCTCTGTTTATGGAGGCAGTATGTTCCCCAGACGCGTTCGTAACTAATCTTCGGACTGCAAAATGTCACATCCCAGGAGAGAGTAAATAACATATATCGTGCTGTTACGAGATTATTTCGTCACTCAGGTACAGTCATACCTTACTCATATTTTGAACTCTAGTGACTGTCATAAGGTTACAATCAGCAACGAGTGCAGTTTATTTAACCCTTTAAAGCCCAGTGGTTTTTATATTTACCACGCACGTTTAGCACTCAGAAATTCTGCGCTGTGCCAACCTCTTTTATTTTCGTGTCTTGCATGGGTCTCAGAACAAACAGCTAATATTCCTCTGTATAAGATTTACCTATTTGTTTTTATAACCTAGACGGTATGGGTTTACTATGCCGTGCGATTTGAATCTTTCAACATAATTAAGGTTACTCTGGTTCGGTACGACCCCTATAGTGGTCGTACCGCACAGCTAACATCTAAACCTTGTATTTTATATATTTGTTCAACAAGTATAGGTACTGAATATTTTAAACAAGGCATATACTTTCCGTTTTTTTTCTCTTCAACATGCAGTTTGTTTCATAATTCTAACTTATTTGGTTCCTATATTATTCACATTTTATATACAGATGTGCTAAAATTAAAAAAAAATAATTCCGGCACCAAAAGGTTAAAGTCTTCCCACGCAATATTTCTGAATGGTCATTAAAAGAAGGAATAATCATTCGAGAAGAAGAACGAGATGGTGGGGCATGTAGCACGTATGGGAGAGAGGAGAGGTGCGTAGAGAATTTTGGTGGGGAAACCTGCGGGAAATAGACGACTTTGAAGACCCAGGCGTAGGTGGGAGGACAATATTAAGAAAAATCGTCATGAAATGAGATTTGGGGCGTGGACTGAATTTAACTGGCTCAGGATAGGGACAGGTGTCAGGCACTTGTACGGCTGTAATGAACATTCGGGTTCCATAAAATGCGGGGAATTTCTTGACTAGCTGAGAACTGGTTTGCTTCTTAAAGAGGACTTTGCTCTATGGGGTAAGTAGGTAAATAAGTATGTATATTTGTTCGTGATTGGTCGTCTTTTAAAGGGCGTCCCTTCGGCAACGCCCTTATACACTATTCATAAGGAAAGAGCTTTAAATAAGGTGAACAAACAGAAAAAAATTTCGTCCGTGTCTTGTACTTAGTGAGCATTAATGTAGCCGTGTCAATGGGAACGTGTGGCAGTCTGCGTACTCTTAGGGGCAGCTGTCCAGTGTTGACCTTGAGGAGCCTTGAATCACACAAATGATGGCCTCCAAGCTTCTTCCGTAGAATAAATGTAATGAAATAAACATAACAGAAACCAGACTGGATAAATGTGACTATGCTGTATAAATTGTTGATTTTTAAAATGTGTGATACATAGTTTGAAGAATGAAGAACGAGAATATTGACAGGTTTATTTGTGTAACATCCACCAATATATTATGTAGAATGTTAATGATGAACATTGGAAAAATGGAAATAATTATGAGTGATTGTATGGGTAGCAACATGTGAGATTTCCTGGAGGGATTCTTTCAAATAGCAGCTTGCCCCTTATAATTACCACAATTTTGCGGGGTTCCTGAATTTAGTTTTTCATAACGGTTGACGTACGTGAGGTACGATTCCATCACACTCTCGAATGTTTACAAATATGACGTACGCTGATTGAATGGTATTTCGGTTAATGCGTGTTCACGCTCTGATAGCCGAACCCGTGTCCTTCTGCTCCATGTCCATGACTCAAGAAAACGATGTCCACAACAACTGCCTCATGACCTCCGAAAGTACTTAACTCATGACTAATTACTCCAGGTGGCATAGCCTCGTGATGAAAAGCTTCAGGTGTGCTCGACTGTTGGTATTGAGCGGAATTCTGATGCTGATGTGTGTCAGGAAGGGTAAGATGTTTATAATTTTCTCCAGGTATGAGCATTATGTACGTTTCGGGCAGGCGTGTTTTAGGAATATTATAAATCTTCACGTAATGATTAGATTGCGGAATGCTGACGTGAGATGCTGGGGCACTCACCTCATTTTGACTAGCTTTGTTTACTTTCAGCTTATGGATTTCTGGACTTTCAGAATGCTGCGAGATGTGTAGGGGATATGTCTGATATCATAATGAGGTAAAGGAAGGGGGATTATTTTAGAAACGGGTAGAGTGTATTGTTCGGGAACAGGGACTTCTACACATGCCCTACCCGATAATTCAACAGGGGCCTTTACGTGGATTGGAACATGTTTGACGACAAGAAATGGCACTTTCAACTGTGACGTGAAAAGGACTGAAACTGAAACCGGAAATCGTTTGTGTAAAACAACGGGTATTGGGACCTTCACAGGGTAAAGCACAAGCTTGAAGTGTTCCACAGGGTAAGGGTGGGGCACAGACACACGCATATATACAACCTTCCCAGTCACGATATGATTGTGGTGAGCGACTTCGGTCATAAGATCTGTCTGACCCACTCCTTCTCTACTATCCTCCTTGAATGGTCCCAGATTTTCTTCCTTTCCATGTGCACCGCATTTCCCCGGCTTCAACTCGTTTGTCTTCTGCGTATTTGACGCCTGTTGCTCCTCCGTAGGTGGAGATGTAGGTGGGAATGTTGCTTCCTGTTTTTCCATCTTCTCCTCAGCCGCAGTCAACACGGAGCCCAGAAGGAGAAGCATAACCCACACCTGTGAAGACAATAATGTGTCATTACTCTTGTACAAACTGAGAGGTGGCAGACACAAAGATTGTGAATAATTATTCCAGAAAATAAAAGTAGAGGAGCAAATAAAATTCAATCATGGACAAATGTAATATACGTAATTTTCTTAATAACTGCGAACGCGAGATATGGCTGTGTATAATGTCGCTCAATTTACTTCTCAGTCTATTTTCCCTATCAGTTTACTTTCATCACCTGTGTAGTCGTTGATGAAACGCCTTGAAATAGCTTATGGACGATATGAACTAGAGAGCTATCAGCATAAAACTGTAACAAGGATTCACAAGAAAGAAAACTTTTAAGATTCTACTCTTTTTTCCGGTACGTAAGGGTAACAACCTACCACCATCCTGTGCCGTTGTCACGAAATCTGGGAACCTTAACTTCCTGGAAGCCTCTGTGCCCCTCCGGGCCTCTAACGGGACTGCTTTACCTTTTTACTCTTTTTTCCTTTTTATGGATATATAATAAAATCAGAAACAATATTGGCCTAAATCTTTTTATTATCTCAAAGCCAGCTACTTTAATTTTGAACATTTGCTTGCTACGGGCCGAGTCCCCATGCAAGAGCACTTACCAAATGTCTACAAAGATACAACAGACATGAAAACATGAGGGAGACAGGATTTACAAACCTACCCACTACTTTTTGCCAATAAAGGAGATTTATTAATCAGGAAAACCGCAGGTTTTGAATTGTACTAGTTTGAAACACCATGTAGAGAGAGCGTAAAAGAGGAACATCTTTCGGTTTCGTTTTTCGTATCTCCGAACAACCAAGTTAACTTCAGGAGTTGGCAAATTTGTCGTTGTGTCTAAACACCACGGCATGTTGACTCTAAAGTACAGCTGAACACGTTAATTGTATCAGCAGTCGTTTTGTGGAGGCCACGATATATTCTCAACGCTTCCACTGTTTTTACTATTGAAGTAGAGTTTGAATTGAATCTCGGTCTTTCCAGTGCCTTCTAGTAAGCAACTGATCAGTCTAAACAAACGCACCTGGAGAGGAATGTATCTAATTATCTTTAAAAGTTACAGTCTGTATTTTTCCCCACGGCGCAACAGCCTCAAGGAGGCTAGGGGCCACTCATTTTTGAGGCTTCACGATCACACTCAGACACACCACGTTCGGTAGGACTCCTCTGGGCGAGTGATCAGCCCGTCACAGAGACCTTTACCTGAATACACACAACACTCACAAAGACAGACATACATGTCCCTTGTGGGATTCGAGTCCGCAATCCCAGCAATCGAGAGGCCACAAATCCACGCCTTAGACCTCGTGGACACTAAGAGCAGCTTACCATCTGTATGAAGAAAAATATTATAATTCAAGCGATTCTTTCTGTAAAAAAATTATATTTTTCTCTTTCTCAGAACCCGATATAAATTGAAATTTCACATCATATTTTTCCATATTGCAGAAGACCAATATTTTTCGTAGAAATATTTTCAGCACAACCGCCATACTGGTACTATCGATGGTAGGGAGTTAAGATATGAGTCTCTACTGGAACGATATTGGTATCGATTTACATAATACCTTCCGCTATTTGAACGGATTTATTTTAGCGAAAAATACCTACCAGATTCCTAGAAAGACGTTGTGAAGTCGTAAGACTTTGTGGGACAGAGTCCAGTATTGACACATTAGAGGCAGGAAGAAAGCCATTTTACAACACACCTGGCTTGTGGTTCCTTTATAATTGTGCTACTTTCGCAACTCCTCATAATCCGTAATGTTTGAACTTCTAACTGCGGCCTCTGCAGGCAGTAAGGTGAACCAGTGTGCAGCGTCTTTTTATATACTGCGTCAACAATTCGATCCGTTCACCATGCTACCTTCCTCACACTTTCGCCAAGTCACTGGTTTACGTCCCTATTTATTGCAAATCTCTGCTCCCGATCCTGCTTTTATCTTTTTTCCCGCGATGGTTTTAGAATGTAATATTTCATACTACCCCTTTTACCCATGTTATAACAATACCAGTCGATACGCTAGTTTGAGAGATTTGTGTAATTCTTGGCAACTTAATGTACAAGACATTTTTGAGAAGCTGTAGCTTCTAGGGTAATCTAAAATTTCTCGGAGCCCGAATCTGAATTACCTTTTTCATAAGGTCTCGCCACTTCTCCCTATCCTGAGCCATATGAATCCAACCCTTGCCCTCCCATCCTCTTTCTTTAACATATATTTTAATGTTGCCATCTGTGCTACGATCTTCCAAGTGACTTATTTCCTGTAGATTTCTCTACAAAATTCCTGTATGCTTTTCTCTTCTCATCCAGACATGCCACATGTCCCGTCCTGATTGTATTCTCCGAATAATATTTGTTTCCGCTGTATAATTCATACATACTCTTCCATATTCGTGGAGTTTATTTGATACTTAATGTATAGTTAATTGACTGGAAGTTTTCGAACTGGAAGCTTTATGAAATAAACAAATCATGGCCATTTTTAAACCATTGCCTGAATATTCCTTTGAAGGAAATGCTAAACCAAAAAATTCTCAGAAAAGCCGGTTATTAGGCTGAAGTTCAGGCCCTGGAATCTATTGATGGCCATCGGCGATTACCGATTGTTTTAACGCAACTTCCGTTGTTGACAAGTGAGACAGAAGATTTTGAACAGCTAGCCAGTGTTCGGAGGAGCATTGCATTTTTTTGGTCATATTGTGTTTCGAGTTACGGCATCATTACTGCACATAATGAGGAACCTTCCTGCCTACGAGTATCAAAAGTGTGTAACATATGTTACTGAGACTCACAGCCAGCTTACAACACGCAACCAGTGGACCTGCTCTGAAGCATCTGACTGCTGTCCACACGCTAATGTTCTAATTCCATTCTTATCATCCCATCCACACCAAAATCAACCTGGCTTTCACTTGGATGTTGTGCATCCTCTTGTGTTTAGAGTTTAGTGCTTTAAAGTAGTAAATATCACTATATACACACCTGAATAATAGGTATATATTTGCGTTCCATTGTGGTATTTGGAAAGTATACTTTTCAGATTCCACAACACAGTACTTGGTATGAAAACTTCTTTTTTAATCAACATACTTTACTAATAATTTATAAGGAATCTTCGGAGACATTACGTATTTCTGTTTACTCCCTTTAAAAATATTTTACAACATATAAAATTTAAAATATAAAATTTTACAACATGTTCGAATGCACGCATTTATGTAAAGATCGATATCCCAGACTGCAAAACACGGATACATGTTGGCACAGAATGAAACTATTACCTTGCAAAAGATGTACACCCTGAAGATAACCGCATGTCTGTTGCAACATGCAGCTGTTTAACGTTACCACATACTTACCTACTTGTTATTTTTAAACTACAGACTGTTTTCTTCGATTTCACAACTAACATTTGGCAGTAATCTGGGCAAGACATCTCACCCTTCCTTCTTCATTAGCCGTCTTTGTGAGGACAAATTTCGAAGCTTTTAGATGCGGAATTACTTTCTTTTACTGTTACTTCCTCTTATGCTCTCGTAAATTCCTGAGCAGCCTTTGCACAAACATGCTGAACCTCTAATTGGGGGGAAGTGAGAGATTTTATGATTGTTAATTATATAAAGCGCCAGATGGAAGTAGAGCTAGGTGTAGTTCACTTCTTACTTTCCTAAATTGTGTGAAGGGAGGAGTTCAATTGGAGTGCCTAGGCGTCGGAGGAATGATAATATTAAAATGAAGATTAAAGATTTATAGTAAGGGAATGTGCACTAGATGTTTCTGAGTCATGTCCAGTTTGCAGCATCGGGGTTGTAAAATTTGGGTTACATGAAATTCTTGGCGTTTCTTGACAACCTGTTCTACTGTTAGCGTCTCAGTCAGTGCTGTGTGCTATGTGTTCATTTTACATTAGGCACTGGGAGACAAACATTTAGGGTCCAGTGTTGGAAAACGTTTCCTGAATTTCGTCTATCACTATTTTCTTTCGAATCTGTATGCAAAATAAGAGAACTGTAGTACGTATTCCGATAAGGTTTATGTTTACCTGTTATGTCGCCGACGTGCTGATGCAACTTGTTAGATAATATGTGGAACACCGTCGGTCACAGTCGCCTGTCGCCTGTCAGCTGGCGCTATTGTGTCTCTCCTCGGGTTACTTTCGAATCCGGGATGGTCATGCGCAGCGAGCTGTTACACTCTTAGGACATATTATTAAAATCGAGAAATGAGCCACGATAAAAACTGGTAGAGACATTATGGTCAAGGTTCTACAGAGCAATGGCTGCACTGTGCCTGGTAATTTTCATAGGTTTCTTACTCTGATAAGAACATAGACTGAAGGGTCATTTATTGATTCATACCACCACAGTACAACCACATGTTTTATGCATGCTTCTTTATTTATGACTAACCGTTCTACAAAGTCGGCCATTCAGCTGTCTTCAGGGTTACGTGGGAGAATGGTTTTTATTAAAGGCTAATGCAATAAGTAATTCCATCAAAGCTCTGAATTTTTATCTTTTTATGAGAATAAGAATTTGTACAAATATAAATTTTAACTAAAAACGTTTTTGGTTCCTTAAAATATTGCTGGTACTAAGTACATTACACAATTTAAGCTGATGATCCAATAGCCTTGACATAGCAGATTTGACGTTGAATCATCAGTCGTTGGACAGGAAGTTGTAAATAACAGTAATCGTTGGCATCATCAACATCATCATCATCATCATCTAGCTAACATGTAGTTGGGCCACTTTTTTGACCCGTTCCGTTCTCACACTTTGTGAAGTCTCTGTAATGCTGTGCCCTGCTTGTATGTGTGTGAAACTGTCTCTGAAAATATAGGGGAATGATTATTTTTTATTTCGAAATTTTTATGGTAATGAGAGAATTAATATGAATTATTATGTAACATATTGAGATCGTGGAGGAAGAGATTGGCGGGGCATGTGGCACTGACAGGGGAGAAGATAAATTCATATGGGTATTTGACATGAATATCTGAGTGTGAGAACACGCTTGGAAAACCTAGGCATAGAAGGTAAGAACATTTGAAAGTGGACCTTCAAGAAAAAGGACTGGACAGCGTGAAATGAGTTTGCTTTGCTCAGCACATTCTCAACATCAGGTTTCTTATTACACAGTAATCAACCTCCTGGTTTGATAGACATTGGGAATTGCTGGACTAGTTCAGATACCGTTAGTTGCTTAAGAAGGATAGTGTTATATAAGGTTAGTTATACAATTAGACCCTTTACTCAGTCACCTCAAGTTTATAGCCTTATCTCTTATAATATTTTTCTATTCAACATTTTTTCTTTGACATACAGCACTAAGGAAAGCAGTGTTACCAATGATCCTGGTTCGAAACCGGATCATAATTACGCTGGGCGGAGAGACAGGCAAATTTACATTCGGAAGAATAATGTATAAATTTAGGACTTCGAGCAATAAGAATACCAGTATAATACAATATATTGGTACACTGAAAGGGTGCAGACTCCGAGGTTGTTGTTGCAAAGTTTGTCGCGGTGTTTGTCACGCGGAGAGTTTCGGCCTACTTTTAGCAAAGGGTTTTGACCATATCGCCTCTCTGACCAAATCCAAACAAAAATATTCTCTGAAAATTTCGGCATACATCAATCGGACAGCTCTTTATTCTTGATCAGGGATGTGGCTCTGAAGCTAGCCCAAACTGGGTTCAGAGACAATTCTTGGCTGACACTCGTGCTAGCAAGTAAAGGGAATACAGGAACGATAAATAAGAGGTGTATTTTTATTGATGAGATTTCTAGCAGTGTCGGACACAAATGTTTTAATTGTGAATACTGTACTTCCAAAAATTAAAATAACTGTGGTAATAAATTTGAAGAGGCATAACCTTGATTATCCTTGTTACCTAGTCGGTAGACCACAAATAACTTTTCCCATGACCACCAAAAGCAATATTCCCCGAGTGAAGTTCTTATCCATGACTAAAAGAATTGGCCGGTTATAGCAGTATATTCTTCTGTAAGTTTATTTCCGAAACTTCTTTGTCTTTCTACATGTAGATTTGTAAAATTCCCTTGCTCCTGGTATGTAGCGAATTAGCCGGTTATAGCAGTATATTCTTCTGTAAGGTTATTTCCGAAAGTTCTTTGCCTTTCTACATGTAGATATGTAAAATTCCCTTCCTCTGGTGTGTAGCGAATTCAGATATATAACGTAATACGAACTGAGAAGCAAAATATATTTCTTTCCTAAACATATCTGCAATGAAAAATGTTTTAGTTTTGCTCGAAGTTGTTAATTTATCACTTATTTCTGCACCAGCACTTAGTACAGATGAGACGATATAAACCAAAGAATTTGTCTGTATCTGCAGTACGTAAACAACAAGCTCATATGGGAATGCGAGTTACCAAAGAATGCTTTAGAATTCTCAGAGGGATTTAAAATTTTCCTGTGGGTAGTACTCAGTATTCTATGCCAAGGTGCTGTGTCGAAAAGACATCGACATACTTAAAAAAGTCCAAATGTGCACAGGCATGAAAATTAATAGAAAAAGCTGCTTTTATTACCAGATGTGAAGATTTAGACAATCGTGACCCAAACCTCTGCTAAAAGCTGATTTTCCCACATTCTGTGACAGTATGGAACATTTGATCGTAGAATGTGCCAGAAATTGACTTTCTCACAGTGTGTTTTGCCACAGATATTCGAAATCCTAGATGGTGCCAGAAGCTAATCCCCTAGCCTCTTGTGATACCGTACACATTCGAGAATCGAACGGGTGCCAGAAGTTTATTTTCCGGCTTCCCCTGGCATAGAATCTTAACCCAACACCGTCTTACAAATTTCTGACATCGTGTTAGCCATTTAGATAAGGCGACACGAGCCAGTACCGGCATTAATTTCCCGGAATCCTGCGATAATACACACATGCCCGTGCCTTCTGATTCTGGACCAGAAATTAATATTGCCTAGAACCATAAACAAATTCTATTTAGCATTAAACATGCCAAGTCTGTATATGCCACAAGCAGTGAAATGGACAAAAAAATAAGGAATCCTCTAGGTTCATCACCCTATGCCGAAGAAGAAAATCGTGTCTGACTATTTAAAAAACCTTTCGTCAGAGTCGTATTTGCCATTTCGTATTCTTACAAAGAACTTGTCCTGGCTTATCGAACCTTTACGTAATAACATGAAATAGCTCATTAGACCCGTGCTCTGGCAAGAAAATAACGGAACCAAGCTGTAACGTGGAGGGTTTTTTTGTGAGGAACTGTTAAAGATGAATTCAATCACTTTGATCTCTGGTTCACTGCTGGAAAGAAATTAATATAAAATTCTTGCCGAGTGGCGTATTGTTACCAACGTTTCAAAGAAACTGCTGTCTCCATCTTAAACGTGTAAGTAGTGCAGACCCTGCGATGGACCCAGCAGGTTCCTCAGAAACCTTGGTGCTACTTTCCTTATTCGCTGAACTCCAAGTCTCAGAAGACTACAAATTCATGAACGCTGCTGTGGGAACCGCAGATCTTACTCACCCATTTTTCGCGGTTGTACCGCTAAGTACCATAACGGCACATGTTTATACATTGAATATTATGTTCTAATACGATAGTTCTACGTGTTTTATACTGTGTCCTCTTTTTAAATATGAAGTAAAAAAGGTAAAATGCATCTTTGTACAGGCACTGAGCCTCTGTACAGGCCGTACGGCCCATACGGGGAGTAGACGTATAGCTATACTCTTTCTTGACCACGGAACTAGAAGGGGTGAGGGGTCAGCGTCAAGCCCCAGCCGCTCTTTACCCCCGGGAAAGAACGGTACCCATTGTACAGGAGGCTGTGTGGGCCCCAGGGCCGGTCTGGACAGGTGAGGAAAACCTCGTCCTCACCGGTATTCGATCCCCAGACGGCCCAGCCCGTAACCAGTCGCAATACCGACTGAGCTACCCGATCCACTTTTAAATATAAAGCTTCTTGGTAAATCCTATCGGGCAAATTCTGCTGAGTGAAAAGTGGGAATTATGTTTGGCCGAAAAGGATCAAATGAAATCTTCAGTTATAACAAATTTTATCGAATAATTTTTAATTATTTTGGGATTTAAACGGCATATATGCATAACAGGGATTTCTGTTATTAATTAAGTTCACTAATTTCGCAAAAATTACACGAAATACAATTAAGTACAAAACAAAGCCCAAGCAAATTAAAATGCAGCTTGTAATTAATTTCTATAACCGTGGGTGTTTGTTAGAAACCTGATAAAAGTGAGCTTCACTCTAAAGCACTAATATCAGGCTGTTGGGGACCAAAATTAAATTCATCTAATAAAATCTGGCGTAAGCTATGTAGCCTTAAACGTTTGGTATATTTGTTTAATAGGTTTGCTTGCATTAGTTACGGACGATTCATAGCCCTATGGTGTAAGATTAAACTGTCAACGTATGTTCAAGAACCGTTGGAGATGGGTAGAACGGGTTGTGTACAGAGAGATATTTAAATGAGGAAACGGTTAGCAGCAGATAACGGACACAAGCAGTCCAGTGAGAAAACAGTCCGCTAAGAGAGCAGTGTGAGTGAGGGGGTGCAACAGAAGTGACTGTGGTATTTTACTAGAAAATGATGTAGTTGTTTAAAGGGATAAGAGCACGCCTTTTATATCAAGAATAAAAGAATCTCGTTCCCTCTTGCCTACACTAATAATCTGTTTCTATATTACGTCACATCTATATAGCTTCTCTGATAAAAATTGTATCCAACCCAAAGATGGCCACAGCAACAATGGCCGAAACATGTAGTTGATGTTGATAAATCATACACAGATGATAATATAGTTGTGTTTCGACTGCTATATCCTTATAGAATTATTACTTAGGTTCTAACAAACACACCGGGGATGACGCACCTGGAAGAAAATAACTAAAACTATATGTGATTCGGTGAACCACACCCGTCTCCCGAAAGAAGTTCTCCTACCAGACTGAGGACGTCGGGACAACCAAGTTATAAAGGATGATCGTGTATAGCTATATTGAATAAAATAATTTCATGAATTCCGGAAGCCAGACTAACCTACTTATGAGTAGGAAAGCCCATTATCCTTCTATTCTTTCGCTTCTTACAAAGAAATCATCTCTTCTTTTAGCGTTCCGAGCTTTTAAACCCGAAACACGATTACGAAGGAGGATAGGAATCAGTATGTAAGGGACGCTTTCCGTGAAATTTGTCCTCATGTTTATTTCAGGACAACGCAATGAAGAGGAATGAGGGATTTGAAGTAAAGTTGGCAAGCTTTCATAACTTGTACACAAGGCGGAGGTGAGTGGTTGTCTTCTCGTCTTCTTCGCATGTTTACCCCAGGACAAAGAAATCCTTTTACAGTTGAGTAAAGAGAAAAACCAACTTGATGCCACTTATTTTATTATTTATTCAATACTCATTCATTGCTCAACATGTTTCGGCCGTTAATACGACCATCTTCAGGAGTCTGCGACTAAC
>Ga0123355_10003112_pt1 | contig 23679 bp, 14 predicted proteins | sample TergutEmb28metaG_3_FD_89872 | JGI IMG/M metagenome (GOLD analysis project Ga0123355, IMG submission 89872) | Embiratermes neotenicus P1 segment gut microbial communities from Petit-Saut dam, French Guiana - Emb289 P1 | ecosystem: Host-associated > Arthropoda: Insects > Digestive system > Gut ... | reverse complement strand
GGTACCATGGTGCGGCCGTCCATGATTTGGGCGGGGATTTCCATGCCTTGGGCGGCCAGTTGGGGAGTTACTTCTCCGATGGGAATGTAGAGGGTTTGGCCGTTGTGGGTGAGTACCACGGTCAGGGGGGTGTCTGCTTCTGCATATTCCCAGTCTATGGCGGCGCCCAGTGCTTCTGCTATAAAGCGGAGGGGCACCAGCGTGCGGCCATCCTGAATGATGGGGCGGATGTCCATGGTTTGGGTGGGGGCATTGCCAGCCAGGTCGGTGATGGTGAAGGAGGTGAGCGACAGGCTAAGGCGTTTGAGGGTTGGGATGTAGGCGATTTCGGTTTCCCCTATGTTATTTGTGTTTACGGAAAAAATCATGTCACGTGTGTTGATGCCGCCGCCGATGATTTCTCCATCCTGTTCCGCCACTATCCGGTGATGATTTTGGCCGTCGGGTATAAAGCCGGATAGGTCTGCAAAGATGGTGTAGTGGGCGGTCAGGTTGGTAAGTGATGTTTCTTCTATTATAAATGCGACGTCCACCGCTACAATGCCGCCGGGTGTGGTGGCGGGGCTGGGGGTTACGATGATTTCGAGGTCGTCAAAGCGGGTGTCCAGCTGTTGTTGTAACTCTGCGGTCAGGGCTGGAGATGGTTGTACCCAGACGTTGGGCAGGTCTGGTGGTGTGGGGGACGGCGTTGGCGTGGGACTTGGTGCTGGGCGTGGCGTCAGATGGTTAGAAAAGCGGGCGTTGGATCGGCCGCTTGGGCGTGGGGGTGTCAGGTCTGGTGTTGGTGGGGCAAGATTAACAGTCACGGTGTAAACCTGCGTACTGCTGTCTGCCGCTGTCACCGTATAGGTCACCGGATTGGTGAAATCCTGTGCCGCTCCCGATACAGGGCTTATGCTTACGCCTGTGTGTATGATGGCTGGCACAAGGGCTGTTACATTGGTACCGTGTGGCATGGTTACGGTGATGTCTGTTGCGGTGATATCCGTTGCGCCTACTTGCCCCGGTATGGTAAAGGCGGTTATGTTGTTGTCGCTGCTTAACGCCGTCCATAATGCATGTAACGTTATCGCAGTGGTTCCTGCCGGAATATCCGTTACGGCTGCACCACCATCCGACAATGCCCAGCCGTTAAAGTCAAAACCTGTGCGAGTGGGTATCGGGGTGATTGGTGCTATTGCCCAAGTTGTCTGTGGGATATCTGCAGGGAAAACAGCGCCGCCTGTGCCGCCGTGTAGGTCTATGGTCAGGGTGCGGGTTGGGGGTGCTGTTGCAGGGGCGGTTATGGTGACCGTGTTCCGTGCCTCGTTAGGAGATGTTGCGGCCGCATCGCCGGTAAGTGTTAGTGTGACAGTCCAGTCCGACGCTCTTGTGCCGGGTACGGTTACAGGCACGGTGATGGTCGTACCGCTAACATTGGCCGCTAATGTTGCGCTTCCCGATACGCCTGTGCCGCTTGCGGTAACAGTTGCCGCTGTACCTACTCGACCAGGCAGGGTTACAACTATATTGCGGGTTACATCGCCGCTCTCATCCGTGGTGTTCCATGCAACGCCACCATTAGGTTGGGGGGCGGTGATTTGGGCGGTGATCGGGGATGGTAGTGCCGTCGGGGTCTGCGGATTCTGCACACCCGGTACATTCCTTAAAATAGGCAGATTATGTGTACTGCTCCATTCCCATGGCCCTGTGGGTGATAAATCCCAACCTGTCCAATCTGTACGTGAGTTGCCCCACCATGCTTGTGTCGCAATTTCCGCTGCGGTGCCTGTTGCGCCGTGTTGGCCATTATGCAGTGCTGTGCCGCTAAAAGCGGCGCCGTTCATCTGTGTATAGGCATGGGCCCAGTTGTTGATGTCGCTGCTACCGCCGCTGCCCCATCCCCATATACGGTTTGTGTTGGAGCTGCCTTGTATATTGCCGTTTAGCACTACACTTTGGGATATACTGCCAGAGTGAGAGCCCACCAAACCGGCTACACTGTCGCCAGCGCCTGTTATGTTGCCTGTAGCATATGTACGGTTTATGCTGCCGCTGTTTATACCCACCAAGCCGCCGACATTATTATTACCGGTTACATTGCCCGTAGCATACGAGTCTTCTATCGTTCCATTTATAAGATTAAACCCAGCCAAGCCGCCGGCCCCTGACGATGTGCCTGCACTCACATTGCCTGTGGCAAAGCTTCTCCGTATTGTGCCGATATTGCTGCCCACCAATCCGCCGACCTGAGATGTTCCATTCACAAGTGTTACATTGCCGCTGGCACTGCTCAATTCAACTATGCCGCTGTTGATGCCTACCAGGCCGCCTGTTCTGTGATGTCCTGTTACGTTGGCTGTGCTGCGGCTATTTTTAATGGTGCCGCTGTTTGCGCCTGCCAGTGCACCTATATCCATATTCCATGCATTAGGGGCATGCACAACCCCGGCAACCACAAGATTTTCCACCAGCCCATCTGCGTCAATCTCTCTAAACAGGCCGTGTCTACCACTCTGAGAAGCACCTATCTGGATATCCACTGTAATAGTATTGCCATTGCCATCAAGGCTGCCTGCAAAACCATCGTCTGGGGGAACGCCTACCATCGCATCGTTGCCCAGCCCGGTTAGGTCAAGGTTGTTCATTAGCTGATAATATCTGGCGTTGGGGGCAGGTGCGCCTATAGGCATATCGCCTGCACCGGCGGCTACATCGTGGTAATCCTTCATCCATCGCCAGTTGGCCGGGGTAACAATCTGCCATGGGTTGCTGGCTGTGCCAGTGCCGATGGCTGGCGGGGTTACCTGCCTTGCTATCCGCACTGTGATTGTGCCGTCAGTAAATATGTAGTGTGTGGTGTCAAAGCTGTTGTGGCCGCCCTGGTTTCTGATATCGGTGGTGCCAAAAAGTATATAATTTCCCGGAGCGGTCATGCTGCCGTTTACTGTCACATGGCCACCGCTAGTTGCCTGTATGCCATTTGTGGTTGAGGTTACATTGCCGTCTATCACAATCGTACCACCTTGGGCCAATATGGCAGGGGTGATGGGATTAGCGATGTGATTTACATATGATGTCACATTGCCTCCGATGGTAATCTGGCCAAGTGTAGCCCATATTGCGGGAAAAGTGGTAGCTGGAGAGTGGACATGCCTGCGCACATTAACCACAGCGTTAGCCCCGTTGGCTGATACAGCGGGGCTAGAAGTGCCTGTCACATTGCTCACTTCCACCGTGGAGTCGTCACTGACAATGATAATAGCAGATACGACATTAACCTCGCCGCCATCGGTATCGTCCAACAAAAATGCGCTGCTGCCTGTTGCAGATATTGCAACGCTGAGGGACGGACTAATCAAAAGCGTGTGGCCATCCGTCTCCAATGTGATGTTGGTGGTGCCGGAGATACTGATGCCGGTGTTACGGGTAACGTCCGCCCCAAGGCGTATGGTGCCTGTGCCGATGGCGGTGAGGGCTGCGTTGAGGTCGTCGGCGTTGTGTACTACGAATGTACCGCCGGTGATGTTGACAGTACCCGTACCGGTAACCCCCCCATGCAGTGTACCGCCGCTTATATTTGCAGTATTGCTGCCTGGATTCACGTGAACCGCCGAGCCACCACCCGACAGCGTACCGCCGTTTATATGAGCAGTACCATTGACCACAACAACGGCACGGCCACCAGCACCACTGGCCGTTATTGTGCCATCATGAATGGTGGCTGTTCCGTTCATAATACGAATTGCATCTCCCGACGTGTGTGACGTCTGCACTGTGCCGCTTTCAACAATCAGGTGACCGCCGCCACTAATTTCAATCGGCCTGAGGGTAGTGCTTTCTACCGTACCGCCGGCTATCCTTACCGTTACGGGACCGCTAATGTTAAGGGCTACACCACCACCACTACCACCTATATTTGCAATGGTGCCGCTGCTGCCAAGCACAAACTCACCACTACCTAGCAGATGCACAACAGACCCAGAGGTGCCAAACGAATAATGTGCATCCCATTGCACGATTACATTATCCGGGATGTTAATGACTACAGAACCAGTGTAGGGGCCACCGCTAGCAATTAGCGTACCCGCCACTGTCACTGTGCCGCCCCCGGGGGCCAGGGCATCAATTGCATCTTGCACACCTGTCTGCACTTGGGCTCTAGTGGTAAACACACTTATATCCACCAAGCCAAGCGGCATGATACCGATATACGCCGGTACCACCTCTGCCTCCGGCATGGGTGCCGCTTCGGGTTCATACACCTCTGCCTCTGGCAGGCTGTCATCTTCGTCGGGGGCTTCGTCACCTGTGTACGGTGTTTCGTCCTCCTCGGCGGCATCTTCTGTATAGGTGCCTCCATCGGATTCCACCGAATACTCCGGCACAAATATCAACGATACTTCCATATCATTGGCCGTTACCATCATAGGCGCCATGCCAATGATCATCGCAAAAGTGAGTAGCAATGCGGTTAGCTTTTTCATTTTTATCCCTCCTGATACATGGTTGTCTGATGTTTTATTTTTGGTTGTTAGTGGTTTTGGTCTTTCAGTTATCATTTAAATAAAATAACCCCCTACTATAATTATATCAGGGGGTTAAAGGCCATACGGGATTTGTGTCAAAATTGCCACAATGCAAACTGCAATATATTAAAGGGTACCAAACAAGCCTGCTAAATAGCATGGCTAATTGGTTTATTTATGACATGCATTAAGCGTTTGCCACCAGCTGTTCTTTAACTGCATATTGGATAACTTCTGATGGCGACAGTAACATGGCTTTGGCTTTCATGTTAATAATCCGGGCGCAATCCGGCGGCAATAATTCTGTTACAAGCTTTTTTTCACGCATATTAGTCAGAAATCCCGGCTTACCAGAAAGCCTCGGTGGATTTTGATCATATTCAAGACTAAAATCTTCATACTCTTTATCAGATAGTCTATTGTCTGTTTTCATTTACCTCGCCATCCTTTCGATATAATATTTCCGACAAGGCATTGCGTGAAAAACCACAATATGATCGTCGGTAACAACATGCGCGAATCACCTTTGTAGTATACACACGTTTCCTTCATTTATACATTATAACTACGGAAATCAAATTTCAACTTGAAAAGGATGGCAGCAAGGAAACGGGGCAAATCTGCGGTGCGGCTGGAAACCATACCCAAACGGTCGCATTTTGCGACCAGTTGGATGCGATTGATTCATTCGTTTTTTGCAAGGCACATTATCCCGTTGCCCCTTTCTCAAAACGATAACTGCCGCCACGCTCCGATACTATCGTATATCCGGAGCCTTTAAGCTTGCCTCTCAATCTGGATACTGCACTGCGTAAGGCCTGATTATCCTTCCCCATTTGCTGCCCCCATATCTTTTCGTAAAGATGTTGGCCGCTCATGGCCTTATTCTCATTTTGCTCAAAATAACACAGCAGGGAAAATTCCTTTTGAGATAATCCCAAATTGACATCGTTAACAAGCGCTTCGTCCGATGTAACCTTTATCTGCAAATTACCCTTTTTAATAACCTCCGGCATACGTCCCGAACGGCGTAAAACCGCTTCGATATTCAAAAGCAGCTCTTTGTTATTATAAGGCTTTGTCATATAGGCATCACCCCCGGCTTCAAGCCCTGCAATCCTGTCATCAACTTCGCTAAGGGCAGACAGCAGCAGTACGGGGATATCCTTTTCCTGTTTTAACTCCCTAAGTAAATCAAGGCCGCTGCCGTCTGGCAGCATAATGTCAAGCAAGATAACATCCAAATAAGTGCTTGCGACAATCTCCCTTGCTTCGGCTAAATTGGCGGCTTGCAATACATTGTAGCCGCCACGCCGTTTTAGCATATTGCTATTGGCTGTTTGTATTGTCTCATTATCCTCTACAAGAAGAATGTTACGCATCAGTGTTCACCGCCCTATCTGTATCGTTGTTATCTGTGTAAACCGGGATTGTAAATGTAACCGTTGTGCCTTTGCCAGGCTCGGATGCGATATCAATTTTGCCTCCGTGGGATTCTACTATATTTTTGCTGATGGGCAGCCCCATGCCTGTGCCTCCCCCGCCTGTTACCCCACGTAAAAATACATGAGGCAGCAGCTCCGGGTCAATACCCGTGCCATTATCTTTTATCGTGACTTCTACAAACATACACTTAGCTTTGGCGTCAACGGAAATCGTACCATTTTTCGTGTGGTTGTTGGCATTAGTCAAAAGGTTTTCCATAACGTGAACCAGCCTGCTGGATTCGCCCAACACATACGGCAAATTGTCCAGCGTATTTATATAAAGCGTATTGCCCTGTTTCTCAATGACCGTGCGGTATGCCTCGCCGCATTTTGTAAGAAACAAAACCATATCCAGCTTTTTTTGCGCTTTGCTTTCCTGCGTAGCAGCCAGCCACAGGGCATTATCCGCAAAGTGTGACAGGCGCATGGTTTCGTCCTGTGCTATGTCTAGGGATTCTAAAATAGCATTGCTGTCGGCTTTCCACTCATCACTGTTAACGATTGCTTCAAACGTGGTTCCATTTGTAATGTGATTTGCAATTGTTTCAAATATTTCCCGTGCTTGCTGTACTTGTGTGGATATCACCGTAAGGGGTGTCTTGGTTTCATGCGTCAAATTTGCCATGTATTCACTTTTTATGCGAGAAAGGCTGTCAAGTGCGGCGTTTTCCTCTGATAAGCGTTTTTCTGCCTCCTTGGCCTGCGCATAACTCATAGACAACATAAAAAATTGAGCAAGCACCATAAATAGATTGTGTGCAACGGCCGGCATATATAAATAATGTTCGATGGGTGTAAAACGCTGTATCGGCTGTGCAACGGCAAAAATACCAAGGGCAATAAGAAATAAATAATTGTAGTAATTTTCGTGTAGCCGCTTTGAGCATAAAGTGCTTACAAATATCATCATAAGCGGTATAAGTGGTATAAATACAATCCGGGAATCAACGGTGCCAAATGGTAAAAATACCGCTGTCAAAATGGGTACGCCTAATGTTACCGCGTAAATAATGCGGCGTACTTTACTGATGGGCATTTCAAATACAAGGTGAGTAAAAGCCACAAGCCCCACTACTTTTAAGGACATGACAACTTGGAATATTGACCGCTCTACATGACCGTAGTTGCCAAAGAGTAACAAAAAGCCATTTGTTTCCATCGCAAAACGCAGCGCAGTCATAATGCAGTACAGGGCAAAGGCAATGTACACCCACTCTTTATCTTTTCGGCTATGGACAAACATAATAAACTGATACATAAACATGGCAATCAGCACACCAATAAAGACACCCAGCAGTATCCGCCGTGCCATTGCATCATTAAGCAAAAGGCTTGGCACACCTATTTCAATACTAAAATTTAGCCCGCTGACAAACCATGCATAGTTAGATGCCTGTATAACAACCTCCACCTGTCCGGCTAAGGGATAAAATGGGATAAAAGCATTGCGGCCGCCTATTGCCTGCGGTGTTGCTTCGCCTGTTATCCCGGCTTCAAAAGCCTTTTGCCCATTAATCCAAACCGTTGACGCACTGGGGATATGGGGCAGCAGCAGCATAAGTGACGGCTCGTTTGTTTTTATGGTCAGGCGATATGTAGCATATCCATGCAAAGGATAGCCGACGTTGTGCCACGAACCGGGGACATTTATCAGTGTGCCATGCGGCACTGTACCTACGAAAAAGTCATCGGGCTGCAGCAGTTGTCCATAAAAAAATTCCCATTCGCCATCCAGGTTATGGCGTGTACTAGTAAAATCTGCGTAGGTTAAATCAAGCACGCCACCCGTGGCATAATAACCACCCATACCTCTTGGCATGGAAAGTGCAAAAAAGAAGGCCACACATATGGCAACCAGAGTTATAAGGGTGAATATAAATCGTCTCATATCGTGCGCCCTCCACTTCTTTCGTCAATAATATCCCTTTAACGTGCATTTATTTTGCCCGAAAAACAGCCAGTCTTAGCCGATCTTTTTTAGTCGTCCCTAATATTTCCCCTACTCTGGCCCGCCCTTGTCCCCGCAAAGTTATCATATCACCAGCTTTAATTTGCTTACCTCCATCTGTGCAGGGAGACCAATTAATGAAGACCTTTTCGGCCCCAATTAAAGCAGATGCCTGCCCACGGGACAGCTTAAATAAAGCAGCCACTACCACATCCAACCGAAGCGAGGCCACATTCAGCTGTCCTTCTACTTCCTGTGGTTTAATAATATCTTCCATTTTCTCGGATATAGTTTTGACCTTAACCGGCACTCTTCCTATTTTCTCAAGCTGACTACAGATATAATCGGCAATATCTTTGCAGACAAAAACCTCTCCATATCCTTTTTCTTCTGATATAAAAATATCTCCAATACGCCCACGGTCAAAGCCTAATCCAAGTATTGACCCCAAATAATCCTGATGACGTGGTGTCTTGTTAAATTTTGCGTTATGGCTAATACGCAGCCGGACAATAGGAAATGTAACGCTTTCCTCTTTTACCGAAAAAAAGCCCAACATCCGCCTTTCACAATTTTCCGCACCGCCAAAAGTTTCTATGCTTAACCCTTGTCTTTGCGTTTGACGGCTTAATATATCATTAAATGCAGTCCATTTTGCAGGATCGTAAAAATCTGTAAAGGTGGTAATGCCTTTATATTCGCATAAAAAAAACCGGTCTAATACCTTTGCAAACAAAGGTTTCAGATCCGGATTTATATTGTAGGAAAAGTCATGTCTCAAAATATGCCTCGTACTAACGTCACTAATATATTTCTAACAACACTAATTAAAACTATCGCAATAAGGGGTGCAAAATCCAAGCCCATACCCGACCCTCCCAAGGGAGAGTTATGTATCAAATTACGTATAGGCACAATAATGGGCTCTGTCATAAAGTGAGCTGCCCCCGCCAGGCTTTGATACAATTGTTTAAGCGGCCCATCACTTTGAGGGGGAGGAAACCACGACAATATTGCCCGCATAAAAATTAAAAAGAACAATATATTTGCAAACCAGTTGATGGCAACTTCTAAAAGAGCCATAGTATTTATCCCTGAGCTCTTGCAGGCTTTTTAAACCATCCGCTGGACTCTAACTCGTCTCTAAAACCAGAGTCAATTTTTACACCATCTGGAGCCATAACAAATGTATGGGTATCTATACGCTCTACATGACCACGCAGTGCATAGCAAACGCCGCCTAAATAATCTGCAATACGTTGGCCAACCATATGCTCTGCATCCTTCATATCAATGATACAAACTCTATTGTCTTGCAAATGGTCACACACTAACGTTGCATCTTCTACCACTTTAGGACGCAAAATCATTACAGTCGTCAGCTCATGAGGGGCACGTTTGACATCAAAATCCACTACATTGCCAGCTCTTTTAGTACGTTCCTTCCGGTCATAACTTTCTGTGCTGGAATAATCTATTTCTTCAGTACTGAGATGTGGCTTTGTGTCGAACTCTCTATCATATTCGACATATTCCGCACCATCCCAATCTTCTTCATCTTCAGCTCCACCCTCTAAAAAACCTAAAAACCGCTTCCACAAACCATCTGCTTTTTGCATGACTTAAGCCTCCCTATTGCTTCTATTGCCGAATAATTCAGTACCTACTCTTACAATATTGGCTCCACATTCGATAGCCACTTGATAATCACCTGATGTTCCGGCAGATATAAATTGCATGTCCACATTATGCATTTTTCTACATTGGATGTCAATAAAAAGTTTGTACATTTTTTCAAAATATATTCGGTTTTGTTCGGATATTTCGACATAAGGTGCCATACACATCAAGCCTTTTACATGTATGTTCGTTAAATGTTGTATTTGTTCGATAAATTCTTGTGCTTTTTCTGGCAACACACCATGTTTACTATCTTCTTTTGCGATATTAATTTCGATTAAAACATCCATGTCGATATCATATCTTTTTGCTCTTTTATCAATTTCTTCGGCTAATCGTATACTATCGACAGAGTGAATCAAATCGACTTTATCAATTATATATTTCACTTTATTTGTCTGTAAATGGCCAATCATGTGCCAGACCGGGGTTCGCATTTTGTCGAACTCTCCATACTTGGTTAATAATTCCTGCACTCGATTTTCACCAAAATGGTGTATACCTATTTCAAATGCATGCTTAATCTTTTCAATTGGGATGGTTTTCGACACCCCAATGAGTGTAATGTCTTCAAGCCTCCGTCCTGACTTATTAGCAGCATGTGCGATGTTTTCCTGTATTTCCTGCAAATTTGATTTTAAATAATCCATTTTAATTTACCTCACTCCGCTAAAAACAATATCTCCATCTTCTATCAAAGAAGCATCCGCCACAATATGATCATGCACCCTCAGGCCTGGATTAATAGAAGGGTCTAATATGGTATGCACTTCATTTGTAGATAAGTAGTTTTGGAGATGTATATGTGTAAATGTAGCAATGCCGCTTACAACTCTATATACTCCGGAAAATAGCTGTTCTTCAGAAATAATTCTGGTTGAAGACAAATCCGCATTTTCTCTTAAGGTATTTCCCATTTCTAAAAAAGCTGTGTTGCTTGATACAAATGCAAAATAATCATCCCGCCTCCTTATTGTTACAGGAATGACTAAGTCTTCATCACCAATGACTCTTACGACATATGTCTGATCGTCATCATCTTCATGAACGCACACTAAAGGAACCGCTAAATAGGCATGTTCTGTAATAGCTGAATTGGCTATGCGTAAGCCATATTGAACTGTATCTGTTGTTTTAAATAAGATGCTTCTTGTATTTAAAAAATCGATCATATAAGCCGTAGAACGAAAAATCACAAAAGATTCCTCAAAACCGGGGCTTATATGATGAATGCGAACGGACAAAGGGTTGCTTCTTCCTTCTATATAAATAGTTTGCCAATTGCCGGCACTCATATTTTCTACTAAGTCATTTGAGATGTAAGCCGCTATATACCATCGATTACTGTTTATAATTTTAAAGATTTCGTCGTTATATCTTATCTCTCTGCGTGGCAGCATTTGATTGTAATCCATGCCCTGCAGCGTCTGCTCTCTGGTAAGGTAGTACATATTTTCAAAGTTGAGTGTTGTTTCAAAACCGTCTACCAGTGGCGCTAAAACGCCGCCTTCTTCCACTACAACCGTATCTTGATTTATATTAAGCTGCCCCATAAGAGACTGATGATGTATACCCGCCTGGGCATCTATACTGATATTTTCGCTTACTATCATCTGGTTGCGAAAGCTTACATTTTGCGTAATACTATCCCGCAATGTAAAAGCATCTGCCACATCCAGATTAATATGACGATTTAAACGGGTATCTACTACATTTTGAATACGCCCATTTATCATATTAACTGCCGGGTCTACAGCAGAAACATCTCCGCGTATATCTTGGATTCTCATAATCTGTTCTTCAACCTGATTGATGGAATTTTGGATGCCAGTTATTGCCTGCACATTTTGAATGCTGGCAACCACTGTCCCAGGCCGGACACGTTCGTAATTATATCTTTCAAACTGTAATACTCCGTCTCTTGGGGCATAGTAAACCGTTTCGTCCCGGATAATAATACCTCTAATCACTTGTGGCGTATCTACAGTACCCATCCGAACCATTTCTACCGGGATATCTGGAGTGGTCATAAATATGAATAAGGTTTGTACCAAATAAATAAGGACTGCCACAAAAAAAAGCCCTGCTACAAATGTAGTAGAACGCCTTATTGCCATACCTCGTTTATGCTCTTGAATACTTTCAGTCTGCCTGCGGCGTTTTTTTCTATTCTCTTGTTTTTCAAGGTTGGGATTTTTAAAAGAGGCTGGGCGACGCTTCTTATTTCGCTTTGTTTTGCGTAAAGCCGGATCTAACGGCACTATCCTTCCGGTTTTTCTTTTTTTATCCATCAGCCTCTCCCTTCTTAGTTTTTTATGTGCTGCGGTCTAGATAACTTGAATTTTTCATAGAGTGAACAAAGGAGATTATTACTATGAAAAAAAATTTCTCGTCAAATATCAACATAATTATACCAATCATTGTTGCTATATTCAACGTTTTCTTGATTCTTAACCCTTCTGAGATGATTAATGCTGCCAAGGATGGCCTGCAATTATGGTTTAATCAAGTGCTGCCTACGCTGCTGCCCTTTGTTGTAGGCGCTAATTTATTAGCAGGATTAGGCTTTATTCATTTTATTGGGGCATTGACAGCACCTATCATGATACCTGTCTTCAAAGTGCCTGGGGTTGGAGCCTTTGCGCTCTTGACAGGCTTCACTTCAGGATATCCTATGGGAGCTAAAGCGGTTGCCCATTTATGGGAAACACAGCAAATCCAACAGCAAGAAGCCCAGAGGCTGCTCGCTTTTAGTAATAATGCAGGGCCTTTATTTGTAGTTGGATTTGTAGGAGCTGGACTCTTTAATAGCGTAAGGTTAGGATATATGCTGCTAATTTCGCACATTATTGCTGCTTTAATAATTGGATTGGTGCTTAGATTTTTTTCTCAAGAGTATTCAGTTCACCATCAAAAGCAATTTGGCGGTCTTAAGCAGGCATTTTATGCATATCAGGAGTTTAGAAATACGGACTACAAGGGATTAGGACATATCTTAGGGACAAGTGTAAAAAACGCTATGGAAGCAATGCTGTTGATTGGAGGATTTATTATCACCTTTTGTGTGGTAATTAAAGCACTTGAGATTAGTGGTATTTTTACTGTACTAAACTATTTTTCTTCAAATGACAAAGTATATTTAGCAACAGGATTTGTCGCTGGCTTACTTGAAGTAGCTAACGGAGCAAAAATGATTTCGCAAGGAAGCGAGCCAACAGCTATGACCTTGGCAGCTACAACTGCACTTATTTCCTTTGGCGGATTTTCAATACATGGACAAACAGCTCATTTTATTCGCAATACAGATATCCAGTTTGCACCGTATTTAGCAGCCAAATGCCTCCACGCTATGATTGCTGGTGGTATATGCTTGTTAATTACTTCATACTTTGCGATACCTGCCACGACACTTCCCACAACAACCTTAGAAATGAACTTTATTAGCAGAATTAGCACCGCTGGATATCACTTTATTGTACTCACAGGGTTAATGATGGTTATGGCTTTTTGCTTCTCATTTATGTTATCATATAGAAAAAATTAATAGGAGCAAGTATGTTTTTAAAACGTTTAGAGCTTGCAGGATTCAAATCATTTCCTGATAAAATTAAATTAGACTTTCCTGCCGGTATTACTGCTGTCGTTGGCCCCAATGGCAGTGGCAAAAGCAATATTGGTGACGCTGTGCGTTGGGTTATGGGCGAGCAAAGTGCTCGAAGCCTGCGCGGGGCTAAAATGGAAGATATAATCTTTGCCGGAACCGAGCATCGGCGTCCGTTAGGATATGCCGAAGTACATATGCTAATCGATAATTCTCAGGGACTACTGCCTGTAGCATTTAATGAGGTAACCGTCACACGCAGAGTTTATCGCAGTGGTGAAAGCGAATACCTTATCAATGGCTCTGCTTGTCGTATGAAGGATATCCATCGTCTATTTATGGATACTGGCGTTGGCCGTGAGGGCTATTCCATAATCGGCCAGGGTCGAGTAGATGAAATATTAAGTACTCGATCCGAAGACCGCAGGCATCTATTTGAAGAAGCAGCAGGTATTGTCAAATATAAAACCCGCCGCCACGAGGCGCATCTTAAGCTTGAGGCCGAAAAGCAAAACTTGGCTCGTGTTGAGGATCTCATAGAGGAACTTCAAACACAGATAGAGCCCATGACCCAACAGGCTGAACAGGCCAAGGCTTATTTGAATTTACGGGAACAGTATAAGACAATCCACGTTAACCTCTTTTTACAAGAAGCTGCAGCCGCAGAAGAACAAGAGAAAAAAGCGAAGGAAACACTCCTGAATCTGACAAATCAATCCGAAGACGAGAAAAAACGTCTCAAACAAGCTCAAGAATCTATTACTGCCCTAAAAGAAGAAGAAGCTCAGGCTGAATTTGACTACAAACAGGCTAACCGTCAGATTATTTTGCAGGTAACAGAAATAGAAAAGGCCGAAAGCAATTTAAAACTGGTTGACCGCATTGCTAAAGACATAGAACAGCGTACTGTTGCGATGTCTCAAAAACAGCGTGAGCGTGAAGAAGAAGAGGAAATTTGGGAAGAACTCCAGGAAGCCCTGGAAGAGGCTCAAGACAATTTAGAAAAAAAAGAGGCAGCTTACAATGCTTTGGAAGCTACCCAAAAAGAACAGGAATCTGCTTTAGAAGATTCTCAACATGCGGCTTATGCTTATAAAGAGGACGAGCTAAAGCAAAAAATAACAGAGTTTACCAAATTCCAAACCCAATTATCTACCGCAGGAGATGCGCTCCGAGCCAAGGCTTTAACTGTCCAGCAGGAACTACATGCGGCAAGTTCTCGAAGGAAGCTATTATCCGAAATGGAACGTGACCGTGAAGGTTATTATTCCAGTGTTAAAGTCGTGTTGCTTAAAAAGGAACAGGATGCAGCTTTTGGTAATGGTATTTTTGGCCCCGCCGGTGAACTAATAAATGTACCTAAAGCTTACGAAAATGCTATCTCTGTCGCTTTAGCAGGTGCTACCCAGAATATTCTTACCGCCACAGAAGCTGATGCCCAGCGTGCAATCGCTTATTTAAAATCTTCTCAGACAGGCCGTGCTACTTTTTTGCCTGTATCCGCTATGAAAGCACGCCATATTAATGCCGAGATGGACAAGCTGCTGCAAGAGGATGGCGTCATCGGTCTTGCCAGTAACTTGATTTCATTTGATCAAAAATATTCGCCTGTCTTCGGTTATTTATTGGGAAACGTTTTTGTAGTAAATCACCTGACACGGGCTATTGAGTTATCAAAAAAATATCGTCAATCATATCGCTTAGTTACGTTGGATGGGGATTTAATAAGCCCGGGAGGCGCTATGTCCGGTGGTAGCCAAGGCCGTCAATCCACCGATTTAGTGGGGCGCAGTCGCCAGATTAGCGAATTACAGGATCAAATAACTGCTTTGCAGGATCAAGCCAGACAGTTGGAACAATCACAAAAAGAGCAAACCATAAATCAACAAGCTATCGCCAATAAAATTACCCAGCTACAACAGGCCCTGCAAGCCCTGGCTATTGAAAAAGTTCAAAAAAGCCAAGAACTATATAAACAACAACAAGCTGACAGCCTTAAACAACGAGAAGAAGCTATGGCTCAACTCACAGATCAAAAAGTGCAGATAAGCAAACTGACCCAAAACCTGCAAGCCGCCCAAGATAACACAGCAAGAGTCGTTAAAGAATGGGAAGCTATACGATCGGAGCGAGTTGCTTTAGAAGCAGAAATGACCGATTTTCGTAATACTGCGGATTCACTCGCATCTCTTAGGTTTCAATTAGAAGCGGAAAAAGCGCAGTTATCAGCAACAGAGGAGCGCAGTGCAGCTTTGCGAGCCGCCATTACTGAAGCAGAATCAAAGCAACGTGAGCACATGGAAAACTTGGCCCGTATAAGCCAAGAAGCTGCACGGCTTGAGGCTCGTCACGAACAAATTGAAGCAGAAAGTCGGCGCCTCCACAATGAGATATGGGATGCCTACGGCCTTACTTTTCAAAGTGCACAGACATTCAATAATCCAGACTATACGATCTCATTTTTGCGGAGAGAAGAAAGGCATTTAAAAACCGAAATCGCTGGCTTGGGGGCAGTAAATGTGGGCGCTATAGATGCTTATCAAGCATTGCGGCAGCGATACGACTTCCTTACGGAGCAGCGTGATGATATTTTTAAAGCAGAAGAACAGTTGCAAGAGGTAATACAAGCTTTAACAGTACAGATGGAACAACAATTTTCAGAACAGTTTTCTCTTATCGCCAAGCATTTTAGCGATGTTTTTAAAGAGATGTTTGGTGGCGGAAATGCAAGCTTGGCCATGAGTGATCCTGACAGAGTTTTGGAATCGGGTATAGAAATTACAGCCCAGCCGCCAGGCAAAAAGCTTCAAACTCTATCCTTATTGTCTGGAGGAGAAAGAGCGTTAACTGCCATTGCTTTATTGTTTGGTATATTACGAATGAAGCCCTCACCTTTTTGTTTATTAGATGAGATTGAAGCGGCTTTAGATGATGCAAATGTCTTACGTTTTGCTCAATTTTTAAAAGTGCATGCAGGGGATACGCAGTTTATTGTTATTACCCATCGCAAGGGGACTATGGAATATGCCGATACGCTTTATGGTGTAACTATGCAAGAAATGGGTATCTCTAAGATGGTTTCTGTGGATTTCCGATAAGCCATCGCTTTTGCCCATATCACCTGTAACACAAAAATGGCTGCGAAAATTTCTTCTCGCAGCCATTTTTTATTTATTAGCATTGCTTATGTTTGGCACTATTTACGATGATGTTAATGTCGGAGGCAACAATTGATCTAAATCAATATCTGTATCTAAATCCGGTTCATCATCTATTGGTGGAGCCGGAAGGTTAGGTGCAATATCTTCTGGCTCTATCATATCGGGTAAATAAAATGCCGAATCGTCAGAATCATCCTCATCATTTATATCACCTGGCATTATATCGTCATCATCCAATATGCCGCCGCTGGGAGGAATATCTCCCGGGAAATTAAATATATCATCTTCTGGTGTTTCTTCGCCCATATTCAGGCTATGAACAAAACACCTTTCCATTCCTTCTTCTCCATCAGGCGGCATCCAAATAGAGCCAAACTCCCAAAATTCCGGTGGACACCAGCCAGAAATAGGCTGCCCGCTTATGGTACATAGCATTTGCTCCACTTCAACATAATGGCTGGGGTAGCCGTGCTCGCCCATATGATATTCTGGTTCACAATGAGCCGAAGGCAATGTTCCTACTACAAACAGATCCGTTGCTACCCTGCCCAAGCTTCTACATAAATCTGTAGGCAATTTTCGGGATACCATGCATATTGAGCCTGTCGTTACACCATCCGGACGCTGAAATTCACGATGCGGCAGTTCTAATTCTACATGAACCCGTTCCATTATAGTGCGCCAGATTTCCAAATGTGCCCTGTCCAAGCCCCTCATGCGTTGCTGCTGATCAAAACCCAGCCAAATACTGGCTGTAAAATATGGTGTATACCCTGTAAAACCTAAATCCACCGTATTTTGAGATGTCCCGGTTTTACCGGCAATAGGCATACGCAAGTTTCTAAAATTAGCATTCCCACCTGTAGCACCTGCTACACCTCGTACGGTATCCCGCATCATATCGGTAAGCAGATATGCAGCAGGAGCCCTTATTACACGGGTAGGATTATGGCCATTTTCAAGCAGTATATTTCCTTCATGATCCAACACACGAGTATAAAAAACAGGACGATTAAACTCTCCTAAGTTAGCAATAGCAGCATAAGAACCCGCCAATTCAAGCTGGGTTACACCTAATGTCAAGCCACCTAAAGGTACTGCCAAATGCGTATCCCGGAAAGGCTGCCCGTTACTTAATGTTCCGTCCAAAGTTGTAAAGCCTAAGTTCCTTAGGTAATTGAAGGCTACTTCGCCTCCAACTTCGTAGAATGCTTTAACAGATACCACGTTCATAGAACGATAAATAGCCCGCCTTACACTGGAATAACCTTCCCAGGAATTTCCCCACCAGTTACGAGGCGTATATGGCGGAGAGTGCCCGTCGTCATGCGTAAACGGGGAATCCTCAATATGAGTAGCAGCTGAAAATATACCTAAATCCACACCGGGTAAGAAAGCAGCAACTACCTTAAACTGAGAACCGGGCGAACGTGTGGCTTCCGTAGCTCTACAAAAATGACGATTACCTGTCTTTTCTCCACGACCGCCGGAAATAGCCAGCACATGCCCATTATGTTGATCCATAAGCACAAAGGCCGCTTGGGGTTGAGGCATTAATATATAATTTTCACCTAAGATAGTATCATTAGCAGTAAGCAACTCGTTTCGGGCTTCTTCAAGCCAAGGCTGTACTTGCTCATAATTGCGTACTGTACCTGTCCGGAGATGATTAGTTACACGACCAGTAATTTCATTACGAGCGGATAGACGATACTCAATATCAATTTCAAAGACATCTACAGGAAAAATATCATCATCTTCAAAAACATCGTCCACAATGCCCTGAATTTGCATGTCTTGAGTAAGGTGAATTTCTAGTCCGCCACTATATACTAAACGAAAGGCTTGCTCTCTGGTCATAAAATGCTGTGATACTAAATCTTCAACAACTTGTGTTATTGCTGCATCTACAAAATAGGAATGAACAACTCCATGAGCATTCTCTGCGATCAGTCCAGAAAGTACTCTTTCATGTACTGGGTCATTAACAGCTTGGCGATGTTCTCTCTCGTTAATCATTTCCAGCCTCAACATATTATCCAAAACTAGCAGTTGTCGATATCGATTATGCTCTGGAAAGCGATCCGGCAAATATCTTGAGGGATTACGGGTAATAGCTGCAATAACCGCACTTTCAGATAAAGTCAGCTCAGAGACATCTTTGCCAAAATAATTCCAAGCAGCGACTTGCACCCCATGCCAGTTACGGCCCAAGTTAATCATATTAAGATAAGCTTCTAAGATTACTTCTTTAGCAATCTCTGTAGAACCATATCGTTCTGCCAATGCCCTTTCAAACTGTACGGCTAAGTACTGCTCCTGCAATTTTGAGATTAGGTCATTGCGGTGCAGGCCTAAAATATTTTTAATAAGCTGCTGAGTGATGGTACTGGCACCTTCTACTCGATCTGACGTCAAGTTAGTATGCAGCGCACGTCCCACACCTCTAATATCTACGCCATTATGCGTAAAGAAACGTTCATCTTCAATAGCAACGAAGGCATCTTGGAGGTGTTGAGGCATGCGATTTATGGGGACAAATTCACGATTTTCGTCACCGGATAGCCGGACTATCTCCCTGCCTGTGTTATCAAAAATAAAAGAGTTATGCGTTTCTGACCGTAAATCAGTCCTTATATCAATTTCTGGGGCATTTCGCAAAACGCCTAAGTATGCGCCTATTCCAGCTCCGGCGGCGGCAAACCCACCTATCAATATTACAGCAAATACTACTCTAAAGATAAGTATGCCAATTGTATTTTTTAGCCTGGCCGCATTAGGATGATGGCGACGTTTACGCCTTTTATTTGTTGTTTTAGTGTAATCCATGTAATCTCCTTTCTTAACTTCCGACCTCAGATACAGGCCAGAACAAATGTTGCCTATGCTTGATTATACCAGATTATCTCCATATACGGAATAGCTTAAAAATTTCTTGGGAAAATTGTGCCTTCTCATGTATAATAAAATCGTCTGAGCAACCCAAACGGTCGCAAAATGCGACCGTTTGAATGCGTGCAATTACAACCGAAAGCGAGGCCATATCATGAAATTCAATTTGTACACCAATGTCCATGCGTTTTACAAAGACACTTTTGATATCCTTATGCGCCATGAAGCGCAAAACATGATTATGTTAGGTAATGTCATTATCGGTAACGAAGGCAAAGACAAATATGAATGGCGTGATCCAGCTAACTGGCTGATGGCTACTGTTACAGATGATACCAGGATATGCCTGACGGCACTGATGACACCGCCTCATAAACTGGCACTTTACACTACAGATAATTTGATTGATGATGTGGCTATTTCATGTTTGATTGAAGGAATTTCAAAAACATCATTTATACTACCGGGCGTTATGACAGAAAAGAAATTAGCCGAACGTTTTGTGCAAATCTACAACAAGGAGTACGAAGTTGAAGTTGAAATGCGCCTTTTTGAATTGCTGGAAGTTAATCCGGATATTCCTACATTCGGGCGCTTGCGTCATGCTACCGAAAGCGACTTATACTTTCTGCCATACTGGCTGGAGAATTTCCATTCTGAAATTTACGAAACTGCTCATGAAGCACCAACAGATATTGAAAAATACCAGCACAGAATCCAAAGACTCTATGTGCTAGCAGACGAATCCGGAATCCCTGTCTCTATTGCAAATGTCAGCCGAGAGATGCCTACGGCTTGTGGTATTGCTTCGGTCTTTACTCCACCCTATTTTCGTGGCAGAGGATATGCATCTGCCTGCGTAGCGATGTTAAGCCAGCAACAACTGGATAAAGGCTTTAAAAGTTGTGTCCTATATACAGACCTGGCTAACCCTACATCCAACAGTATCTATATGAAAATCGGCTATAAACCCATTGCGGATTCCCTAGATATCAAATTTGTGGTAGGATAATACCCTATTCCTATGAAATATTTTTGGGATAAATGCTTTGAATAACTTTTTGGAGGTTTTTACCCTAATGTCTAACCGACTTCAAAACATACGTAACTTTTGCATCATTGCCCATATCGACCATGGCAAATCCACCCTGGCAGACCGTTTGATAGAAAAAACTGGCGTATTAACCCAGCGGGAAATGCAGTCTCAGGTATTGGATAATATGGATTTGGAACGTGAACGTGGCATAACGATCAAAGCCCAGGCTGTACGCTTGATACATCGTGCCCCAGATGGTGAAGAATATATACTTAACCTGATTGATACCCCCGGCCATGTGGATTTCACCTATGAAGTATCCCGCAGCCTGGCTGCTTGCGAAGGGGCTTTGCTTATTGTGGATGCTGCCCAGGGGGTAGAAGCGCAAACCATGGCTAATGTGTATCTGGCTTTGGATCATGATCTGGAAGTTGCCCCTATCATTAATAAGATTGACCTTATTGCGGCTGATCCTGACAATGCAAAAAAAGAAATAGAAGATATGATTGGCTTAGATGCTTCTGATGCACCGCTGATCTCAGCTAAAGCCAACATTAATATTGAACAGGTTTTTGATCGCATTGTGTCAGCCATCCCTGCACCACAAGGCGATCCAGATGCACCGCTTAAAGCACTTATTTTTGATTCATTATATGATCCCTACAAAGGCGTCATTGTTTTTATCCGAATAATAGATGGACGCATCCGCAAAAACAGCCATGTCTATTTTATGGCTTCAGAAAAGGATTTTGAAATTGTAGAGGCAGGCTTTTTTGGCCCAGGTAAATTTGTACCCTGTGATGAGTTAGTTGCAGGGGATGTCGGATATATCACAGCCAGCATAAAAAATGTACGAGATACCCGTATAGGCGACACCGTTACTGAATTTGAACGCCGTACGGATGCACCATTCCCGGGATATAAAAAGGTTAACCCGATGGTTTACTGCGGCATATACCCTGCGGATGGCGCAAAATATCCTGATCTGCGTGAAGCATTGGAAAAGTTACAGCTTAATGATGCAGCTCTGCAATTTGAAGCGGAGACTTCTACGGCTTTGGGGTATGGTTTCCGATGCGGCTTTTTGGGATTGCTTCACCTTGAGATCATCACAGAGCGGTTAGAGCGGGAATATAACCTCGACCTTGTCACCACTGCACCAAGTGTTGTGTATAAAGTATATATGACGGACGGTACGGTTATTGATTTATCAAATCCTGCTGATATGCCTGATATCACACGGATTGCCCATATGGAAGAACCTATCGTAAAGGCTGAGATTGTCCTGCCGCCAGAGTATATCGGTCAAGTCATGGATTTATGTCAGGAGCGCCGAGGCGTTTATCTAGGCATGGAATACGCCGAGCAAACCCGCACAATACTTCGTTATGAAATGCCGCTTAACGAGATTATTTATGATTTTTTTGATACGCTAAAATCCCGCAGCCGGGGATATGCCTCTTTTGATTACGATATGATCGGCTATCAGGAATCGCAATTGGTAAAACTGGATATATTGGTAAGCCACGAGCCTGTGGATGCGTTGTCTTTTATCGTGTTTTCTGCTTCTGCCCAGGAACGTGGGCGTAAGATTGTAGAAAGGCTGAAAAGAGAAATACCACGCCATCAGTTTGAAATACCTTTGCAGGCTTGTATCGGCAGTAAAGTGGTCGCCCGTGAGACCTTAGGTGCTTTACGTAAAGACGTATTGGCTAAGTGTTACGGCGGCGACATCACCCGTAAAAAGAAACTCCTTGAAAAACAAAAAGAAGGTAAAAAACGCATGAGGCAAGTTGGTAATGTAGAAGTACCACAAGAAGCTTTTATGAGCGTATTGAAGTTGGATTCGGAGTAAAATATAAGATGACGTTTACACATAATGACATTGACATGCCTGTTGGTTTATATATCCACATCCCGTTTTGCTCCAGCAAATGCGATTATTGCGATTTTCTTTCATTTTCAGATAAACAAAACCAATGGGAAGCATATAAAAATGCCCTGTTAAATGAGCTTTCATTTTATTCTCATGTAAGGCCTATTGATACAATCTATATAGGAGGCGGCACACCTACCGTGTGGCCGTCTTCTTTTTTATCGGATTTGCTTCAAGCCTTACCCCCTACCCTTCCCGATGTGGAAATTACATGTGAAGCTAATCCTGGCACACTAAACGAGGATAGAATAGAAGCTTTGATCTCTGGGGGTGTCAATCGTATTAGTCTGGGTCTTCAAGCTTGGCAGCCTCACCTGCTTAAGGCCATAGGCCGCCAAACTTCCAGCGAAATTTTTTTAGAAAACTATAATGCATTACGCCATTCAGGTATTAAAAATATAAACATTGATATTATGTTTGCCTTGCCGAGCCAAAGCTTGGACAATTGGGAAGAAACGCTCTGGAAAGTAATCGATTTAGAACCAGAGCATATTTCTGCCTATGCGCTTACACCCGAAGAAAACACACCACTCTGGGCTCGTTATGGCGAGAACATTTGTGATGATGAAACTGATCGTATGATGTATCACAGATGCAAGGCAATTTTAAAAGAATGTGGCTATCAGCAATATGAGATTTCTAATTTTTGCAAACCAGGGTTTGAAAGCAAGCATAATTTACGATATTGGATGCGTCAACCTTATATAGGGCTGGGGCTTGGGGCGCATTCATTTGCAAATGACTTACGTTGGAATAATACGACTGACTTTTGTCAATATATCAAATCACAGCGGCATGTCAAACTTAACGCCACGCCAATTACTCAAGTTGATGCTATGGCCGAGTTTATGTTTTTGGGACTTAGAATGACACAGGGGATTTCTATTGATGAATTTGCTAAGGAATTTGATAAATTTCCTTGCGAAGTCTACGGTTCGTGGATTGTTCAAATGGAGCAAGATGGTCTTTTACAACAGGAAAATGGCCGTATCTTCCTGACTGACATTGGCATGGATTTGGCTAATCGAGTTATGGCAGGATTCCTTGAATAGTTTCCCTGTATAGAGTATACTGTTTTTGCATTTTCAAATAAACTAACCTTATTGGAGGGGGCTTTTTTTATGTTAAAAGTTGCTATTTTAAGTAGTTGGCATGTACACGCTCATGGGTATGCCAGCCAGTTCCAAGCCAGGCCAGATGCCCAAGTAACCGTTGTGTGGGACGAAGACCCAGAGAGAGGCAAAAAATTTGCTGCCGATTTTAATGCAGACTTTGAAGCTGATTTGGACAAGCTGCTAGCCAGATCAGACGTTGACGCAGTATGTGTAAATGCACCAACGAATATCCATCGTGAGGTCATGGTAAAGTCCGCTAATGCAGGCAAGCATATCTTTACAGAAAAGGTTTTAGCACTTACCATCGAAGATTGT
>Ga0123355_10003111_pt1 | contig 23679 bp, 17 predicted proteins | sample TergutEmb28metaG_3_FD_89872 | JGI IMG/M metagenome (GOLD analysis project Ga0123355, IMG submission 89872) | Embiratermes neotenicus P1 segment gut microbial communities from Petit-Saut dam, French Guiana - Emb289 P1 | ecosystem: Host-associated > Arthropoda: Insects > Digestive system > Gut ... | reverse complement strand
GGGGGGGGTGAGACTTTCCACGCCCTCCAGACCGGCTCTAGGGCCCACCCAGCCTTCTATACAGTGGGTACCGGGTCATTCTCAAGGTTGAAGTGACCGGGGCTTGGCGTTGACCACCCACCTACATAGAGCGCCGAGGTTAAAGAAAGGGTAGAGCTGCAATTCTACTTTCCCTCTGGGCCTTCGTGGCCTGTTCTGGGGTGAATTTTGCCTTTTAACTGTGCGTTTTTCATCATTTGCTACCTGAGTAGTACTGGGGATGTTATACGTATATAGGGTCGTTATTTTATGTGCCTCATATCGTGTTAATTTAGCCCACTCAGCCGACGGTCCAGACGCGCGGCGGAGAAGCTGCAGGAAACGACAAACGGTCACCTGCAGATAAAACGATATACGTGTTTCAGTTTTACAGTGACAGTAAAGACGGAGTTCTGTGGACCGCACGGTGTGTAAACTTCACTTTGTATGAACGCAAAATTAAGGCCCCTTCGTGCAACCATTGTTGCCATGGAAAAACAATAAGTATTACATATTCTGAGTGTGTGTCTGCAACCTTAGTTAACCAACATGCAAAGCGCATGCACAGTATTATATTGTCAGCTGTGGCCTGTCTGGCCTAACGTATTTTCCCACATTTCATAAACGGCACACTTTCAGAAAAAAAGTTAATGAACATAAAAATGTGTGTTTTAATTTTCTATACAACTTTTGTCTGGAACATTTGTCATTTTAAAAAGAATTGAGCGAGATAAAATAGAAAATGTATTTTAGAATTCGTGTAAAGTACCCGTTATTTTTGTCAGGTTGTAATTAAATTTTCTTGACAGATTTTTCGAAAAACCCTTTAATATCAAATTTCGTGAAAATCCGTCCAGTAGGAACTGAGTTGTTCCATGCGGACCGGCAGACTGGCATAGCGAAGTTAATAGCAGTTTTTCGCAATTACAGGGGGGGTCAGGAAGGATATAGACATACCTACACCCAAATATGACTGGCTTAAGCTGAGTTATCCTGTTATACGTAGAAAATAATTTTCAAGGCCTCGAAATGTCAGCTTATTGTAAGATAATGAGTTATGCTTGATTTTTTTTACCGGCTGCTCTACAGTATGTGAATTAACCCTTATCTTGCTAACGTGGAGAATACGGTGAGCTCCTAATAATGTTAGCAAATGGCAGATAGGACTTAATTCGGCGTTTAAAGGGTTAAACGTCATGCAACCTGAATATTCTTTGATACTGAAAGTTAAATAGGCTTGCTGTGACTGACGACCACGATTAGAACACCTTCAAAACTCAAAACTTTGTGCCCAAATAGATAAGTTCATGGCACTGGAGTGTGAAGAAATTTAATTTTTTGGGTGGCCTTTGCAGGTTAATTTAGAAATATTTGTTTGGGTATGCAAAACAAATGTGTGCGTGTTCCAGTAATTCGCATCTTTAATGTGAATCAAGATTCTGCTGCGAGATAAATGATGGATTTTAGGTTCTTGTGATCGTGCATCGCCAGCTACACACGACCACGGCCAGCACAACCAGTGCAGAACACCATATGCGGTAGTACACAGTCTTGTTCTCCTGAAGATGGGCATAATGATACCCGAAACATGTTGAGATAAGCGATTGATAATAAATATCATATTAGTTGCATCTTGTTGGTTTCTCTCTGTACCTTAAACGATGGATTATTTTTTATTTCGCGAAGAAAAGCGTCCTTTCCCTACCTGCAGTTGTAGGCGAGTGGTCTACTGTGTTACTTGGGGCTTATGGACGCTTGCATTTGTCTGAATGCCCGGTTTCAGTGTGGTCAGTAATAAGCTAAGATCATCTCGCTTCGCCATGTCAAGGCAGTTACGTACGTTTGACAGCAAATAAGTCACCCAGCTGAAACCAGATTCTACCACATAAGATGAGGGAAAAGCAATGAAATACAGCGTTGCCAGCTGTGCTGTGGAGGATGTAGGGGAGCAGAGAACTTCTGATACAATTTTAAATATTTTATTCAGGCAGCGAATTTTCTGGGGTCCCTTAGAAACTTGGTGTGGTCCCATGGGGGGCCATGTGGTCCACGTTGAAAACCACTGGTCTACTCTCCTGCCATAAAGAGTACTCTTCCTGGACTACCCGACTGAAGACGGAAGCACCACCGCCCCCGAAACGCCGGAAAATACTAAAAACATTGACATGGTATGGCATTCATTAAGGCATGAATTTTAATCAAGACCATTGTGAAAGACTCAATTCTCACACTGATCAACTTGTTTCTTTGGAGTTTTTTCCTCGCAAAGGAATTTGGGTTGCTTCCACCGCGCTCTTCGTGCATTCGATAGATGTTTTCCTTAAGTATAATCCGGAGCCTTTCGCTGCAGGTGTGGATTGCGTTGCATCAGTTTTCGGGTGTAGGCTGTGTGGAGGAATTACTATTGCCTGACGTTCCATTTCCAGCAGACGTTGCAGTTATCATCTTGGCAGTTATCGGGGGTGTGGGGAGGCGTACATAGTTCCGGCAGTGTGTTCTGTGGATCAGCCAAGCAGACACCTTCCACAAGCCGTCCAACGCCCCGCCGTGTTCACAGACTCATCGCAACTACGTGTCTCATACGAAAGGGAAATTTTCTTTCCCCTTCGTAGCCCTACGTTGAAGGCGTGCCCAATGTACTGTTGTTCATAATGTTTGGGCAATTGTTCTTTTGACTCCTGCCCCCCCCCCCCTCTTTTGGTTGATAAAATTGTATACATACACACAAGAATTTTATGCGTTTGCTCTCTTATCGTTGAGAAATCCTATTTGGAAGGTATCGGTGGCATAACTAATGTGACACTTGATCCTACTCGCTAGACAGATGGGTCCTCGTTCTGCACGCTGGGCTTTGTTGGACTGATGGTGACACAAAGCAAATAACCTCGTCACGTCAAGTACACAGATTGTATCTATATTACATTTTCACTATGATCGTAACTAGTTGAAAAGTTACGTTTGTTCTGTACCTTCGATAAGAGAGTGGTCATACATTTCAAAATCAAGTTTGATTTTAGTTTCAGCAGTGTAAATTTGTGTCTCTGACATACTCAAAATGGGCCGGAGACCCAACTGCCCACGTCACTAGATCTCTTCAGGGTAAATTTGCCTGTGTGTTAAGCTGAAAATATTCCTGTACTAAAGAGTAATCATCTTCATGGCGTGGTGCTTGTACAAAAGCAGGACCTCATCATCACCCTAGTTCATACAAGCTGTTTTCTAATTAGAGTTGTATCAAAATACTGTATGCAGTCAACCTTCAGTTAACAAATATCTGTAATTAAATTCACTGAATAACTGCAGGGATTAAAGTCTTTTTTAAAACTTAATTATAGGTTAGCCAGTCAAGAAACCCATAACCTTTTTCAGAACACAGATGTTCATTACTCAGCTCACAAGGGTTTCCCACTGGACTTTGACATGAACTTGATGAATTCATTACACACCTTGCTTTTTAACATCCATCTTAATATTATCGCCCCATCCATGTCTGGGACTTGCAAGTAGTCTATTCTATTTGAATTTTCTGACTTATATTCTGCGTAAATTTCTCATCCCTCCCATACGTGCTACAGTCTTACAAACCTCATCCTCTTTGATTGGTCACCCTAATAATTTTTGGTGAAGAATATAAATTCTGAAGAGCAGCATAGTATTCAGAACAGTAGGTGTGTCAGAAAAGAAGCTGTTTATATATTTGTGTAACTGATATGAGTTCTGAACCCAACCAAGTACATATTCAGGTGTATAAAATGAGCCATCACCAACAGAACACAATATTATGGAAGATGTGTAAATCTTATTGGTGGGATGCAGTGTGAGACTTCTGACTATGCCAGATTATCATGGATATCAGCAACACAGAGAATTATGAGGTTGTGGCACAGTGCTTTAAACATATATTCAAAATTTATTGATAGACAAGATGCACTTTAATGGCTCACTGTATCATCTTTAAGTGTTCCTTGTCACATGATAAGGTGATCCAGTAGTAAAATGCATACATAAGGTCTATAAAATGAGAAAAAAACATGGAAATGTATAACATTTTTCCAGTATTTTATCCCACTGTTTGCTGTAAACAGTTGTATCCTACTGTGTGTAATGTATTATTATAATGCACCATTGCTCATGATGTTGTGGTAGTAACATGTTTGTTAAGATATATCTTATATAGAACTCATACATTTATACCTTTATGGTGTGGTCGCTCACTGTCTTCATACTGATGAAAGCACTACTTCCTTTTACCTATAATTTTGGTACCCACTGAGTGGGAGGCTCAAGGAACCAGCAGCAGTTTTGAAGCTGTGCAGAAGCAGGGGATTTATTAGTTGAAATTTGGAAGTTGTTTATTAGGGTCTTTGACTGTCATCATCCTGTTGTGATTTTCAATGTTGTTCAATAAATCCCAAAGATCAGTCTAAACACAACTCTAACATACATTCCAAATTATTCAGCTGCATGTTTCAATACCAATAAGTATCATCATCATCATCATCATCAGGCATTTGCATTAAAACTGTATATTAAAGTTTAAAAGTGCACTTGATTATGAGATCTCATAATTTTCAATCTTTTTGTTCCAGGGTTCTTATTCAAAACCATTATAGTAGCTATTATTATTATTATTATTGTTGTTGTTGTTGTTGTTTCTTTACTCTTATAAAACTGCTAAAATCCAATTCTAGTATGGTACGGTTCTAGTTATGTAGTGACTGTCTGTTCATAATTTACTTGTGTGAAGTGTGTGGAGTCTTATAGAAGTTAGTTATTATATCCAGCGTTAAGTTTCCAATTTTTGCTTTGTAGAAACTTCTTTGGGACCCCATGGAATGAAACAGTTTATTTCATGGTATTTTATTTCATAATGTGAATGTCAACAAATGAAGTGTACAGTCTGAGTTGCTTTTGTGAATCCTGTGATCTAGATATGCTGCAGCTAAGCTCAAGTGTTTCTGCTCAAGGACTGCCTCTACAGATTCTTATGCCAGACTCTGACATAGATACAGCCCTATTGTTGAGGGTCAGCTTCTATCCAGTAGCTGTGATTGTTGATCTGTCATGTGAGGCAAGCACCCAACTTCTACAAATGGTAACAAGTACAACAGATTTGTCCTTTAATTGGATATACTTAAGGCAACCTAACATTAAGGAAAATTGGTGAAAAGAATTTGTTGTGGAAATTAGACGTTCCCTGAAGCTGCTCAAACCACCCAAAAATTAGCCAGAAGGAGTATAAGAGCTTTGTCTAGAAATCCAGAACAAAGTTACAAACGAGACATGTTATAAAATGTCAATTCGTAATTTTAGTTTAACTGCATAACATTGTTATTATTTAAGGTGCAGACATACCACAGCAGATCAGACTAGGCACACACAGAATACAAATATGCAGTCAGGCTACAGCAAAATGATCCAGCACAGACTAGATTTATGCAGAATTTCTGCCAGCATGGTCAGGTTCTCAGCTACAACAATTGTAACAGTCATATGGCAATGTCAATGAGAAAGCAATAGATGTCTTTGTATTCATAAATGCAAGACAGTGACAATTTGATGGTTTTATCATGTTTGCACACAAATTTGCCCCAACATGAGGATAAATTAACAAACTATTTTATAATTCCATTATTTTGTAATAATGATCATAATCCAAGTATTCTTGGATGCTATGCCATGTTGACTGGTAAGTAGTTACTGAGGTTCTGGAGGAGCTAATTGCCCCATCTTCAGAGACTAACACAATTCTTTGGCTGCTAGACCCTGATAATAGAAGTAGGACACCCTTTGAAAGGTCTGTAACTTTGTGCTGTACAGGATGTGAGGCTTTCATAGCAATGTGAATGAAGATTAAAGTCTTCTAGTATGTTACTCTGTGTTCACTGCTTGACCCTGAAGATGGAGGCGCTATATCCATTCAAAACATCAGCATCTATGTAGCCAGTTGAAAGTGTAATATCCTAGACTTGAATCTTATTAAATACAACTGTCAGAACCTTAAATCTTGCAATAATGGCCACTGGCACATCCCATCTACTTACCACCATCATCCCACACCTTCTGCACAGCTTCTCTGTTTCTGTATTTTTTACTCTTTATACTACAGGAATAAGTTATTCCTCACAATCAGTATCCAAACTAGCCATGTTTCCTGTTCTGCTGCTCCCCTGAATGCCACAGGATGGCGCTGGGGTACCTTTTCATGCTTGAGCATGCTTTATGCAGATCGATTGCTGACATTTAAATCTGTTATCAGAACTCCAAGTAATCAGACTCATTGAAATGGATATTCTGTTTGAAGCGTATATGGATGGTTTTACTTTTCTAGTTAGACTGGTCTTGCCTCATATCGTCTGGTCTGATCTGCTTCATTGTGTTTGTAACATGTTTTAGTTCCTGAATTCCTGTTCTGTTCTTCTGGATTGTGATGTCATATTAGTGCATGTTTCAGAGGAACACACTGACTCCACTCTCAGGATAGGAATGCAAATGTATGCAGTAAGTTATTCTGAAATGCTGGTAAGTGATTGATAGTACAGAAGACCATGCGTGATATACTGTATGTAGCAAGTCCAGAAAGTCAGAACCAGGTGGGCATAAAAAATGTTGAAAGAATTTTTAAAAATATCTTTTTTGCAGCATGTTGGTACCTACATTAAACTACTTCTCCACATAGTCGGCATGTAAATTAAGGCACGTGGCATAATGTGGGAAATTGCCTGTTGTGCAAAATGCGTCCATTTTGCACTTTTCCTTTCAAATCATCCATGACCAGAGACTGGCGCCCACTTTGTTCTTCACCATTCATATTAGTCCTGAATCTTTTTAACAACTGACACCATTTATTCACATTTTCTGCGTCCACTGCACCTTCACCTTGTACTTCACCAGTCAGACTGTGAATTTCCACAGGTCAAGCATTCTTCGCCTTTAAAAACCATATTTCTGACTGCACATCACAGGCAGCTGGATTTCCAGATTGGTGTTTATTGTTAAGGACTACAGCAAATGGGGGAAAGAAGTTATGACATCATATTATGCAATATATGTGATCCCTTGACAGAAAGAAGATGACTAACCCTCACAGGAAGTGCGTGCATAACCTGCACGGCCTCTATATGCAATTGGTTTATACTTTCTGGATGCACCTCGTAAATTACCACTGTCCTTAAAACTTCATGTATGATTCATTTATTGTTGAAATTCTCTAAAAACTAGCACCTCTGTTACTGGACAGATATTCTAAGGGTCCAGCTCTCTATATTTTCTACCAAATGTTTTCCTCTGTAGCAGCAGACAAGTTTACATGTGGTCTTTGCCTTGCTACAACCTTGGCATGTTGAAGTACATGTATAACCCCTGCTCATCAATGTTGAGTAATTAATGGCATTGCTGAAAGAGGAGAATTCAGTGAAGAAACAATAATTGATAAGATTTAGTGAGTTATGTCTGGGTTTAGTTTCTGTTTATGTATTAGAACACTGAGTATTGTTTAGAGAAGTGTGTAGGATGTCTACTTTTAATGTGCTTTCGAAACATGTATGTTCTGTGTAGGCTTCAAGACAGCGATTATTTAGCAGACTGCATTACTGGCTGCTCTTGTCTGAAGACAAGCTATCACACTGTGTTCTGGAATCAGTGTATCTACCTCTAGACAGCCATGTGACTGTGATGTACCAAGAAATGGGATGGAATCAAACATTCCTGCAGGATCTGTATCATGTTGGAGTTAACCAATCCCTGACTGTCACTCCTCCTCGCTACTGGAACCCAGCACTGCAGCTTCCCACAACACCTCAGCGAACCGACTATGGAGGGATAACTATTCCAGTTGTCATTTTGGTATGTTGTAGAATTCTATAAGCATCCAGTATTTGTGGCTGTTATGGTGTTCAGGTGAACCAGCTACATATGTCATGCCTTGAACCATGACCTCGTTGCCACAAAAGATGTGAAGAATCATGTAAATTCTAATTAACAAAGTTCATGGAGCAAAGTCCTTGAGAAGCTGATGGTCACTACATTTCTTAATTTTCATGGACACCAAAATTTGTTACCATGATTGCAGGAGCCTACTATTTAAGGTTATCCTGAGCCGATTCAATGCAGTGCACACCATCACTTTTTTTTTTTAAATCCCCTTTGTTAGTGTCTATTCATGTATGATTTGGTCTCTTATGCATGTCGTTTATACCACCAATTACATTCCCCTTAAACATGGAGCTTGTCGTGTAGTTTTCTCCACTCCTCTCTCCTAGGCCAAAATGTTGTCCTTAGCAACCACTCTAAGTCTACAATAAGTAGAATTAACAATATGGACATGAAAGAAAGCTAATGGAATGAATTTTGTTCTAATAAAATTGAAATACAATTACAAGACGACACACGACAAAAGTGGTGGTGGTGCTTGTGGCACCAGCAGCAGCATTAGAAGTAATTTATTACTGCTTTCATAAATGTTTATAAGTATTAATTGCATTTTTATTAATTTTAAGCACATTCACAAAATTGCTAAAAAGTGACTATTATCTTTGTCATGTCTGCTGATCTGTCCATCCGTCCATCCATCCATATGGAATAACATGACTGCCACTAGATGGATTTTCATGAATATTAAAATGTGACTTTTTTTAAAAATCTGTTGAAAAATTTCAAGTTTCATTCAAATCTGACAATAATAATGGACGCTTCACATGAAAACCTATGTACATTTATGATATCTTGCTGAATTCTTATTACACTGAGAAATGTTCCAGACAAAACACACATATTTGTTCAGTGACTTTTTCCCGAAAATCATGCCATTCATGAGATAATGTGGAAAAATATTGTAGAAGGTGACAAGTCACAGATGATAACATAATATAGCACTTGAGTGTACATGCTGGATGACGAAGGCTACAGACACACACTCAGAATATATAATACTTATTGCTTTTCCATGGCATCAATGGCTACACAATGGTACCTCAATGTCATATGTACATTGCCTTCCTTCTTTTTATCTGAGATGGCTGTTGTTTACTTTTTTTTTTTTTAGCTGGGAGAAGATACATGGGAGAATTTCATGGACTTTAAGTACAGACATGTCAACACAGACAGTAAGGTTAATTATGTGTTTTTGAGCAACATTGCCAGTGTGCTGAATTTTAGGTAATGTATAACCTTAAGACTTCTATGTCACAGTAAAGCTGCTAAATGACAGAATGAATCGTGAGTTCTTTCAAAATGTATGAATTTAGTTTTAAGGTCTGATCCCTGGAAGGAGTGTCTGAGAAAAGCTTAAAACTGGACTTCTTCTTCATCTTGTAAATAAAACCAACTTGGTGCACAATTTATTCTTAGTATATTTATATTTATCGGTCTCTACAAGTTTCGGGTGACTATGGGCCCAGGAGAAACAACTGTGTTTATGCGACAGCTGGTACTTGGCAGGCATACCAGACAGTCATCCACACAGAATAACAAGTACCAAGTGTCGCATAAACACAGTTGTTTCTCCTGATGATGGGCACATAGTCACCCAAAACATGTAGAAATTGATAAATATACTAGGAATAAATTGTGCAACAAGTTGGCTTTATTTACAAAGTTATACAGAGCTGCACGGTCAACAAAACATAAAATTGGATTTAATCTTATTTTTAATTCACTTTTCTGCCTTTATTTTATCATCCATACTAGATTGGGGTTGTTACAAACAATCCTAAGCCAGCTTGTGTACTCCCATGAATGTAGGAAGAAGGAAATCATTCGCTAAATTTAATTAATTGTGTATATTGCAGTATGCAAGCACACTTTGCATACACCTGGGGGTATCCCATAGATGGCTCAGAATGCTTTAATGGAGCAGTTGGAATGCTGCAGTGTGGCAAATGTGAGATTAGTGCCGCTGGACTTCTGTTTAAAACAGAGCGCCTGCCAGTTATCGATTATGCTGGAGAAACAATTTTGTTCAGGTAAGACTATAGTTTCCCTTCACATTCAAGTTTATTGTATAGTATAAAAACCTTGGCTGTTTACTCACAGAAAGCACACCACAACTCTGTTACAAAGACCAATTGGTTTAAGGTGTGTACAGACGTAATTGTTCATTGCAAGTCATGTGGCACACAAAGGCACTATGTGGATAAAATGCACAATTTCTTAATGTTAAGCAAATGGTACACATAGTTACCACTGTGGTTTAAAGGGTTACTCTGTACTGCTGTTACTTTATATACTTAAAGTGTCTGTGTGATGGGCATGCATTAATAAATCGGATGATGCACTGAGAAGCTGAGAAGGAAGTTTGGCTCCCCTCAGGATTCAACTTAAGTGTCTGCAAAACATAAATGTAAAATTGTTTCCCAGACATAGAAAAGAATGGATACAATGGACAGGCATTAGATAATGCTTGCACCATTACAGCATTCACTTTTCACAGTGCAAAGAGTTGCTGTCTCTTATAGTATTACATATATGCAATGACACAAACAGGTATATTGTGTCCAGTTTCTTACTCTGTCAAAAGGACATTTAATACTTTATCTAGGTAAACTTTTATTGTTCAATAATAAGGGAGATCTAAATTTTGTGGTACTGTTCTGACAGGATTTGAGATAACTCAGTTAATATATTAACCAACCTATGGGCTTGATCGTGGGGGCACGCAGTGGTGCAGTTGGTTGAGGCACTGTGCTATAAGCCAGAAGGTCGTGGGTTCGATTCCCGATTGCGTCATCGGAATTTTTCATTGACATTGACATAATCCTTCCCTCGGGTATCTCCTGGGGGTAAAGGTGGCGGTGCCTAGGGCTGACAAACTTACCACCTTCATGTGTTGATTGTAATGAAATCTGGGAGCCTCAACCTCCTGGAACCCTCAGGGCCTTTCCAGGCCTTACCTTTCTCTAACGCGATAGCTGATTTTCTTTTCTCTAAGTTGTGTGAACCCTTTCTGGGGCCAATTCAGCCTCGTATTCAGTGGATACCGTGGGAACCTTCGTCGGGGGTGAAGCGGCCGGGTCCTGGAGCTGACCGAAAACCTCAAAATAGTGCTCAGATTAAGAATGCGTGGAGCTATATTTGTACTCCCCCCTGCGCCTTTGTGGCATGCAAAGGGGCAACTTTACATTTATCTTTACTACTGCTATGTTGTATAAACACAGCCATAGTAATGTTAGTATTGAAAACTGCAGCCCTTGGCAAGATGGCCTTGTGCATGCACCCTTACAGTAGTGCAAGGCATGGTCACAAAAGACAGTTCTATGCGACAGCAGTGCCCGCTCCCTGACACAGTCCGTTTGTTGCAGGGGAGCCTTCATGTTTCTGAAACCTTCACTGTCTAAGGTGTCGGTGATATACGAGTTGCCATTTAGTACCTCAGTCTGGGTTGCTTACGCTGTAACCGTGGCCATTCTGACAGTTGTGCTTGTCGTCACACGACGAGTACATCAGCGCGTAGATACGTCATCATCGTCTAGTTCCTCTGTTGGATGGGGAGACAGCATTATGGACTCTCTGGCTATTGTGTGTCAACAAGGTGATTCTGGTCACACATTTTTACTGTCAGGAATGTGAAGTTTGTAACTTTACGTTCTCTGCACTAGACAAAATGCTGACCTTGAATAACAGGGTCACAACTAAAACAAACTAAGCTGGTACAGATAAGGCTCCCATTTGTCCTGATCTTCCTGTGACAGTCTCTGCTTTCAGCAACTTTACCCAAAGATCAGATAAATTATAACCAAGAGCGATTTCAGGCTTCCGCCGGGAAGTAGATGAGAACTGCGCTTTTCTGGGTTATTATGCAGCTAGTAGTGGTAATTTCTTACCGACGTTTCTGGACAGCCTATCGGGTCCAATCTTCAAGGGTTGTTCCAAAACGTCGGTAAGAAATGACTACTACTCTCCGCATAATAATCCAGAAGAGAGTAGTTTTCATGCCGTAACCAGGACGCTAAATTGATTTTGGTTATAGGATAGAAAGAGTAGTTTTTAAAATATTAAAGAAAAGTAAGTGGCATGGCCTGGAGAATGTCCTGTCACTTGCACAGGGTCAATTGTGCAATACAGCTGACCTGCTGCATGGTTACCTATCGCAGTGATATCTTCCTCGCAGACTGCCATAAGGAACTGTCTGCACTTGGACGCATTTCATTTGCTACTGGTTGTGAAAAATAGCTTCAAAGCTAACCTTCTAAAGCAAATTCATTCTTCAGAAAAGTGCATTGTGAAGAAAGAATTTATGGACGTACACTCTATGTCCGGAAAGTTTCAAGACTGGCGGTATCAAAATGAGTACGGTGTATTTTTACTTTGGTGCTAAGGATATTCTTCGAAGTAGCTTTCTCCTGCAGCAACACGCCGCTTCTAACGTTTATGTATGTCTTTGAAGCATTCCTGGAAAGCACTCTCTGGAATGCTGCTGAGCTGTTTTGTGACGGCTATCTGAATGGCCTGAATGTAATCACACCGATGACCTCTTAGTACTCAATGAGAAAAAACGGCAAGGTGACAAGTCTGGAGAATATGGCGCTTGCAGCATTACGGTGATTTGATGTACTGACAAGAAATCTTTGACGAATAATGTCATATGCGGCCGCGCGTTTTCGTGTACGAGGAACCATTTCTCTGCTGCCGACAAGTCATGTCGACGACGTCGAATGCTGTCGTGTAAAAGTTGCAGTGGACCTTTATAGAGATCCTGGTTTATAGTTTGACCCTGTGGAACAAATTCCTTGTGCACTACACCTCTGTAGTATGAAAAAGTAATCAACATATATGTATTTTTTTGAAGGCTGGGCACGAGGCTTCTTCAAGGCAGGCGAGTTTGTGCCTCTCTACTCAGCGTTTGGTCTTTTTGTTTGTGCGTCGCACTGTAGTCACCGTGTTTCATGTCCAGCAATGATGGAAGACAGAATGGGTCGTCCTTTTTTGCGGTTTCCAAAAGTTCGGCACAAGTTGCAGAACGATCTTCCCTTTTGTTCTGGAGTTAGACAGCGCGGTACGAGTCTGGCATTCAGTTTTTTTCCTGTCAATAACCGCAGGCAAAATATCTTAACAGGCCGTCTTGCCATTGTTCAGATCCTCTGACAACATTCGGATGGTAATTTGACGATTTTGTTGCAAAATATCTAGCAACCTATGAATGTTCTCGGAGTGTGCGTGGTGCACGTATGGCCAGATGTCTCATCATCTTCCGTTGTCTCCCGTCCTTACCGAAAACTCTTATGTCATTGAAACACGCGTGCACGTGATAACGCTTCATCGCCGTACACGTGATGTATTAAGTTTTACGTTTAAGTGGCCCCTTTCCCAGGCTTCAACAAAATTTAATGCTCACTGGTCCGTCTTCCATTGGCACAACTGGACTTCCCGAAGGAACATCTAACCCAGTCGCTGCAGCGAGTAGCGGTGAAAGTCTGAATATGTCGAAACTTGTGCAGCTGTAGGTGGATAGCCCTACTTATTCCCGTGGAAACAGAACTGGCCGGATATTCGTAGTTTGCCTGCAACACCTTCAATCTCGGAACTTTCCGGACATAAGTTGCAGAAGAATCAAGCAAAGAATCAGGATTTCCAGACATGCCGTCAGCAAGTTGTTGTTGTTGTTATTATTATTATTATTACCATCATCATAATCATCATTATTACTATTGTTATTGCAGATGCTTTGCATAGCCCAAAGAACATCTCTTCAAGAATTGTGTTTTTCTTCATGCTCCTCCTCACTGTTTTCATCATTACATCTTACTCTGCAACTATTGTGTCGCTCTTACAAACTTCAAGCAATACTGTAAATAGCTTGCAGGATCTCATGAAGAGTCCTCTGAGGCTGAGTATGGTTGACAGCTTTGTAAATGTAAGTTCTTGTTGAAATCTGAGGCTGTCTTTGTGGTAAGTGTGCAAATTAGATTCTTGTAGAATGTGACACTGTGTGGTCTCATGAATGGTTACAAACATTCTGGAGATAAAATACTGCCTCCATATTTAGTGTACCGGAAGTGAAGTTGGATGCAGCGGGTATCTGGCTAACAAACTGCATGTTTTACAGTTCCATAAGTTTTATATTTTTATGTCATTTGTTATTTATTACTCATATAATCATTTCAGAAATTATATATTTTCAGTGTACGTTTATTTTGCAGGAAACAACAGATCCTGAAGTGACTAAGGTGTTTAAAGAGAAGTTGTATACCCAGCCATTTAAAGAAGCATTTACTACTGAGGATGTTGGAATGGAGAAAATACGAAGAGGATTGTATGCTTACTATGGGCTGGCAGAGGCATATAAAATTATTAGTGACACATATGAAGATCATGAGAAGTGCAGATTTAAAGAGATAAAAATGTTCACATCTTCACATATGTCCTTAACTGCAAAGAAGGGCTCCCCTTACACACCACATATTAAAGAAAGGTGCAAAAAATTACATAATGTCACTAAAAATATTGAAAATATTGAAACTATCATGTTGTGAAATATTATACAGAACTTTAAACATAGACAGACTGGCGGACATAATTTGAGCAGTGGAAGGTGGACGTAATGTTCTGTGAGGTTTTTAAATTAGAATGACAGGATTCTATACCAGTCATGTTCAATAAAACAGTCACAAGAAGATTAGTAAAGCACAAGGTGGATTCTGTGAGACTACTGGTGGCTAGACGCTACAAGGGTGGCACTGAAAAGCACAGGATTATACATTCTTGTTTGGAAATTAGAATGACAATCATTTCTAGGGGAGAGGGTCTTTCATTCAAACAATAATCATATGAATATTAAGAGAGGAGAGTTTGTTAGTGGTAGGGTGTACCATATACTGTGCAAAGATAATTGTATGAGATGTTAAGAGCGGGGATTAACCGTTTTAACATTGCATGTACGTTGCATAGTGTAGAAATCAATTTATAAAACCAACCTTACATGCACTGGATGTATACATAACTGATGCACAAAATAATTTTGTGCATTTCTTTTATATCTCCAGTACATGTTAGGTTGGTTTCTATATCGATTAAGAGGAGAGATCTGTGTAATGAAAACCAACTTGATGCACCATTTATCCTCATTTTATTTCATCAGTCAACCTCAGGTTGATTGACAGTTTATTACATCAATCAACCTGAGGTTGACTGATGAAATAAACTGAGGATAAAAAGTGCATCAATTTGGTTTTCATTACACAGATGTATCAAGATGCACAGATGTATCAGGATGCAGGGTCAACAAAACATAAGAGGGGAGAATGTTTTAGTAATATATTGTACGAAGATAATCATATGAGAAGTTAAGAGGGAAGAGTTTTTTAGTGGTAGAATGTTGTACATTGTGCAAAGAGTTGGTATGATGTTTTTCTCAAAGTGAAATACGAAAATAAGCAGGCTGTCATCCCATTCTATTTTGTATCATTTAACTCTTTCCCATCTTTTATATATCCAGCTTTTGCCGTATGGAAACACACACACACACACAAAAAAAACTATTCTTTAGTAAGGAAAAATATTAAATGTCTCTCATATGTTATTCTGACATGTGAAATAATAGTAGAGACATCAAAAAATGTAAAGAACAAAGACAGGCTAAGCATTGAAAGCAGAGGAAAGTGTTAAAGGAGTGCCTCAGTACTGTAAAACTATGGAAGTTCTTTCTGAAAATTTCCTGTTTCAGGACTTGCTGGTTGCGGGAGGTTGGCCTAATTGACCGTGAAGATAAACGCTGGTTCTACCATAAACCTAAGTGTGAAACTGCTGGGCAGAACTTTGTCAGTGTAGGCATCCAGGAATTTTACCCTGCTCTTGTGGTACTTGCATATGGTGTTATTGGCTCTATTGCGATTTTCGTAATAGAGATTCTGCTCTTCAAGAGGCTGCAAGCAAATTGTTTTGCATTACATTTTGTCAGTGAAGTGACAGTCATCCACAAAAGTGGGAACCAAACTGACAGAACAGAGTAGCATCCAAGCCAAAAAATAGTACTGTCACACACAAATTTTTAATTTTCTGTCTTCATGTAATTCAGAATCAAATGCTTAGAGATAGATTGGTTGATGAGATGAATACTTCAACTGCCACAGAATATCTTACTCTTGATGTTCTTATATTGACTGATGGCAGAAGCTTGACTGGTTTGTGCAGCTTTTAAGGAAGACATTCTGTAGTGTTGAATATAGTACAGTTCGTGGTTTTTGGCTAGTGGAGGAGGAGTTCATGGAGCTAGTGGACAGGTCTGCTGATTGTGATGGGGTGGTGAGGGGTGGGTGTTTATATCTTAATAACAATAATTTATACTTATGTATTTAAAATATGGGTTTTATAATTATATTAATATTGATTTCTAAATAACAAAAACTGATTTATTTTAAACTATCGTTTATATGATTGTTATTTTATATGTGTGTTTGGTTCGTATAATTCTGTAATTTCATTTTGTATTCTTTAATGTATCTAACCTTTGTATTTTATCTCCTTGCACATGGCCACATGATTGGCTGTCCCAGAGAGCAGCACAGTCACAACAGCATGTAATGAGGAGGTGCACTCTGTATGCATTTGTACTGCTCAAGAATGCCAACAGCATATCACCATCATGAAATTTTACATTTATGCCTTGCTATGTTACATAAATTCTTAAAATTGTAGTTGTTAAAATTACAGTCCATAAAATTATTAAAATATTATTTAGTCGTGTTTACAATAAAATCTGTTCAACATTATATTCTTATGCAAGCAGTGTGTATTTGTGGCTGCATATACAATCTGCAATAGATGTGGACATTATTGTATGGATGTGTAGATATTATATAATGAACATAATAAATATACTCAACTTAGCATGGTGCTAATGTGGAACTCCCAGATGGTGACATAGAAATTTCGAAACATGTAACAGTATATATTATATAAAGAGACACTGTTGTGATATAATAGTAATAATAATAATAATAATATTTATTTACTGCAATTGGGTTGTTACCCGGTGGCACTGGTTATTTTACATGTAAACAAACATGAAATTGGTTACTACTAAATTTTAGTCGGGAGGGCTACATGAGAAGCATGTAGTGGCAACTTGGAATCTTGGGAACCATCTCAGCATTTGCTTTTGGGCACAGGGAAACCAATATATACTGTTATGATATTGTCAATTTGTTGGTTATAATAATACTGATTACATGTGTTACTGTGTGTAAAATGAAATGAGTTATGTAAATATTAACGAAAAGAAGTATGTCACAGAAACACTTATGATTATTGTCTGCATTTTCACTGAAAGTGTGATAATACATGATCTGACACTTGGCAATGAATATATTTATCAATATAGCACAGAGTTATTGTGTTGTACACATACATAGACATATTCATACATCCGTCCACCCAACTAGTAGAGAGGATGGGGAATAAAAATACAGTCCATATAGAACTTGTACAGTCAAACAGTAATGACAGTATTTTACTGAAAGCAATCAAATGTTTCACTAAAGCCATTATATGAATCAGATTAGTAAGATAAACAGAGTGCATTTTTAAGTATTTTGTTATTTCTACTACAAATTGTGCATTGCGACTGGGAGTCACATGTTAAACTGCATAATGATTGAATGTTTTTTAAGTATTTTTCTGAAAACATGAAACTTGGCATTTGGCCTATGTAAAAAGTACTTATTTAATGTCCTTAATTGTGCACAGCTGAATTAATTTGAAATTTTTCTTAATTTTTACAGTGAAGTTTATTACAGAAAATACTTATGTGCACGGAAGAGGTAACATGCCTAATATTTTAAATGGATTTGTACTTGAGCTTCCAGGTTTTGCATAAACCATAATTCTGGCAGTTTTTTTTATAGAGTAAAATATTATGGCTGCTGATAATGTATTTATTTGTGAAGGAAGGTTATATATGTATATTATGACAGTAAGTGTCCTAGAATTGACCCTTGGCAACTCCATATTTTATTTTTTCTCAGTGTGAGAACAAATGCAGTATGCTATTACATGATTTTTTATTTCTCTCTTTGCTTTCAGTCTTTAAATAGGATCTGAACCAATTACACCTGTTTCTAGAATGCCATAAAAATGTAATTTAGCTAGAAGTTCTGATAATTTACACAGCGAAAAGCCTTAGCCAAGTAACAGACAATTCCTGCAACATGATTTCTAAAATTAGTTTTGACAAAAGTACTGTCTGTGAGTGTGGAGGCAGCATTTTCTGTAGACATCCTCTCCCCAAACCCTTATTATCTGGGAGCAGTATGTTATTAATATGCATATTTTGGCTTAACCTACTGTGTATAACCTTCTCAAGTGCTGTTATAAAAAACATTTAATAGTGAAGTGGTCATGTAATTTGTTATATTAGTTTTGTCTTCCTTTTTGACAGTGATTTTCCTAATGACATTTTCAGACACAAAAAATACCTGTGTATAGTGAATGATTACAGATATAGCTTTATGGATGACTGGAAATGAGCAGCTTTTCAAAACTTTGGTTTAGTTTTTTCTTTATTTTGCTGCAGCACAAATACCATTTTAAACGTGCTCCATGTTATCACTTCTTGATGATATAAACATCAAATAAGATAAGTTTATTTATGTCTCTGCACATCTGTGTATCTGCTTGTTGGATGCTTGCAGGATATGATGTGGTAGAGTTCAGTAACAAATCAGAATTTATAAATGACAAATTTAACAAAGAATTAAGTCCATTGAGTTTCTCCTGTCATTTAGTTCAGGATCCTTTATCATTGTTCACAGCATCTGGGACAGGAACAGCAAGCCAGGCATCTGCAGGGTTACCATATTTGTTGCATTAAAACAAAAAAGGGAGGGAGGGGGGCATTTTTCAATGTTCCCTTTAAAATACTGCAGGCATACGTAAGAAACAGGTCACTAGGTACACTGCAAAATGTAAATCATGCGCACACAGTTTTTCAGTTGAACAAATTTTCTTGAAAAGTGCATGAAATTTTTCACTTGACACATTCTTATGATTATAGTCCACAGCTAGAATTATTTTGATGGATTTAGCACACAACCTTTATCTTTATTTTGACCATTGGCTGTCTCCTAATGGCTGAAAGATATTTTTTGTGATGCTGATATAGCGTGAGAGAAGTGCGAGGTGAAACTCAAATTCATCCTTCTGATATGATGTACAAACAAGAGCATTTTTTTTTTTTGGACTTTGTGATGTAGCTACTATTTTAAATAGTTGTGGCAAGATGACATTGGTATTAGTATTCATGAAAATGTCAAGTGCAGTTGTCTTTGTCCTTTGTGAAATTCTCCTTTTTTCTGCCACTTCATATTCTCCTCATATCCTGACCTATACAACCCATACTCTTCATTCTCCTTACAATAATAGTAATGCTGAAATGACTATATGACATTCAGAAATTATGAAGAATAAGTATACGAATCTCAGAACGAATTGTCTTACCTCCTTCTTTAATCTATTCTGAGGGAATCTGACCAATACATGGAATCTTCTAATCCACATACATGAACTGCAGACAGAGCAATTCTCTTTGCTCATTAGACATAATAAACCAGAAATGTTATTATTTTTCTGCATTGGAAAATTTCACCTTTGAAAATTCCTCAGACATAAATTTTGTGTTTAGGAGAAAGAGGGTGTATGGTAACCCTGGCCATCTGACCCCATGCTGGGCTCTTGGAAAAGTAAACAGTGAAAAAGGATATGTGTCAGTATTAGTACCATCAGATTTATGTTAAATTTTAAATGAAACTTTGTAACAAAATCTTCTGGCAGAACCTGTTGGGAAAAAGTCATGGTGTAATCCACGCCTGCTTTGTTTGCTACCTTTAAAGTTTTTTATTTATTTGGATTATAGTTTGGTAACTCCATTCTTCTGGGAGTTTGTGTTCCATCACTGGGTGTTCGCTGGGTAACGTAGACTCCAGTTGAAATGTGATGGCACACAGTGACACATGGGAGGGAAATTGAAGGGGAGACTGGCGAATGGAGTGGGTAGCCAGTACCCTTCACGCTACCTCGGAACATGGTGTATCCAGCGCTACTACTGCTGATGAGCACACCTCGGCTGCCAGTAGTCGACTGAACTGACGCCCCAGCCGATTTAAATGGACTCGTCCATTTTGCCTAAAGATGAAATCTGATTTCTGCATGTGTGCCATCACATTTCAACTGGCCTGTACACACAGTGATGGGCCACAATATCCCAGAAGAATGGAATATTTCAAGTGCAAAACTTCAAAAGCCTGAAAATTCACAGGTTTTATTTTGATATAGATTGCCAGAAGACGTGTCAGAATGCTATCATGGTAATTCCAGTGAGTAAAGGGATACCTGTTTCCTTGAATTTTTTTTTAAAAGCTTTTGGTAGAATCAAATCACAACTATATCACAGAGTCGATACTGTACTGAAAATTAACTAATCCTAATACAATGTGAAAAGTGGACAAATGTTTAATTTGCTCTATTTTTGAAGATTATGTTTGCTGATCCAAAGAAATGTGTCAGTCGAGAAGCTTAGTGAGTGTTTTGACTAGGCTATACATTGTGCTACCGGAAAGGTGGAGTTCATTTCCAAGATGAGTGGGGATTAGTATCTGGATGCTGCACTCAGACCAGCTTTCAGACCCACCCAGCTTCCTGGCCTGCAGTTGCAGATTGGGCATACATGCAGTTCCAGTGGGTGGTAAAGTTTAAGAACTACTGGATCTATACCTCCTGTTCCCTATATGTGATTCCTGGGCTGGGGCTTTATTAAAGGCATGGCACATTTATATTTATTATGTATAGCCATTTTGACCTTTTGTTTTCCAGTTCACTATCCAAACATATAAAGATTAAGATACATGGAACTATAATTTTGCCAGTTGTTTTGTATGGGTCACTTGATTGAGGGAGGAATGTAGGCTGAGGTTATTTTAAACTTTGTACCATGCATCCTTTACTATATACATGTAATGAAACAAACAAATGTACACTTGACTGACAGTTTATTATACCGTTCTTCATTTATCGGTCCTACATGTTTCAACATCAACACATCATCCTCAGGGAGCTGTCGCTCAGTGCCTGCTAAGTTACATGAACAATTTCATGCAGTCTTGGTGGTATTTTTTAAAAAACTGCCACATTCATTTTTGAAAAAATACCGCCAAGACTGCGTGAACACATTTATGTAACTTAGCAGGCACCAAGTGACAGCTCCCTGAGGATGACGCATTGACATTGAAACATGTAGGAGCGATAAATAAAGAACAGTACAATAAACTGTCAATCAAGTGTTTTATTTGTTTTATTATACGTATAGGCCGAGGTGTTTGAGAATGGGATGCTGAGGAGGATATTTGGTCATAAGAGGGACAAGGTAACAGGGAAGTGGAGAAGACTAATTAATGAAGAGCTTAATGATCTGTACTCCTCATCAAACATGATTTGGTTGATCAAATGAAGAATGAGGTGGGTGGGGCATGTAACATGTATTGGGGAGAGGAGAAGTGCATAGATGATTTTGGTGGTGAAACCAAAGGGAAAGACGCCACTCGGAAGACCCCGGCGTAGATGGAAGGATAATATTACGCTGGATCTTCAGGAAATGGGTTGGAGGCATGGACTGAATTAATCTGTCTCAGAATAGGGAAAGGTGACGGACGCTTGTGAATGCGGTAATGAATCTTCAGGTTCTTTAAAAATGCGGGAAATTTCTTGAATAGCTGAGGACCTGGTAGCTTCTCAAGGAGGACTCTGCTCCATGGAGTTAGTTAGTTAATTATTTATTTGGATTTTTCAGGCAGTCACGGCCGTGAATATGAGGATTGTTCTCTTACACGATTTGATGCTGTGTAGTATGGCAGAAATTTAATCTTATGGGTTGAGGACGGAAGCAGCACATTCCTGTACTAATTTAGTAAACTGCTACCACACCACAAGACACACCACATCCTAATGGGCAGTAATGCATATATTCCTTTCCTTTCGCTATACTCTACTCTCTGCTGCGGTAGCCGTTTTTACAGGAGCAGCCAAGTTCACTTGTTCAGAAGTTGGTAGCACTTCGTGCACACACACACACACGTTTTCAGCATATGAAAGGAGAAGGAGTACGCGTGCGGGCAACTGCATGTAGTTAGTGATAATTGATTAAAACATTTTATAACTTTTAGGCAAAAATAAACATTCGAAATAAGCTAGTTACCGTCTGTTTCCGTGTTGGTATACCTGTTGTGCGCAGACATCTATCGGAAACAGGTTTAGTTAGGTAGTCTGGTAGGAAAGTTGTGTACATTTGGTGTCAGCGTTATGGCGTCGACAGTGACACAGTTTCCGCCTGCGACATATTCATCCTCCTACTTTCTTAGGAATGTTATTAAGGAGGTAAGGAGAATTGTACAGGTTTATTGTTTTGTCCAAACATTCGTATATCATACGTTGTATTTGTATTTTAGTCGGAGCCATGTGACAGTCCGAATGAAATGTCACTAAGTCCAGTTAGTTCTAGGCACAAACCTCGTGGCCTGTATGGATTCTGCGTTGTGGGACAGTCTATGGTGCGGTTTTATTTGGAAGCCGTATTCCCTAAGGGACGGACTTGTTTTGCGTGTTTACTTTAATTGCAGTTGAAAGACTTGGTAAACACAAACATGCAGTGAACATTGCCATTTCGTTCAATGGTACTTTTGTGTTGAGTTTGTTTGGATACTAGTTGACTGGTTAATTACTTAACCTCCATTTACCAGCATAAAAACAGCGTGGCCAGTGTACTTATGTTTATTTATTAACGTGTTTTTGCTGTTGTGCCTGCGGTATTTTTGCAGTCCCAAATGTATTTATGTGGCAGTTTAGTTGCCAAGAAAAACTAGGCCACTAATCTCTTCTGGTTCAAGTAACGTTTCTGTGCCGTCTGGTGAAGCGTGTTTGTATACTGGAAATTAGGCATGGAATTCCCTGCCTTTCTCACATTAGTGAAACGGTGTTACAGGATAGAAGGATGGAAGCGGATGCTGTGTCAAGGGCAGGTCTCCCATTCCTTCGTAGTGTCGTAGCCACGGTAAGAAGGCGCATATCTGACGGGATTGTATTTACCTTTTTTTGTTCAGGTTGTCTTCTTTCACATATTTCAGAGCGGGCATTATTAATTTTTGGTTTGATGTACTGCTTGCCATTTTAGATTTTGTTAACATTCTTGCTACTGTTTGGCTCTTAACTAACATTAGATTGAAGTCTTCTGTCTTGTGGGGCGTGACACCGTATAGTTTGGTAGACATACAAACGTTCTGGGGGAACGTACCGTAAAACGTGCACGTGCAGGATATCGTGGCAGCAGAATCTTCCGAAACGTCGGTATGTACGTATGCTGACTTCCAGGAAATACCAGCCAATTATCTTGATTGAGATTTTAAATTGGGGTTTCTCAGTTGTACCAGAAAAAATCTGTGATAATAAATTAGACCACTGCCGTTTTCATCATCCTTGTAAATTCTTTTGCAAAACTTCCCTTTTGAAATTGTGACTGCGAACATTTTTCCATTTCATGCATTTGAAGACGTAAGAGCAGCAAACGGAACACAAAACAGATTAAAAAACAAGAAATAGAAGGATTTAAATAGTCGGTATTTAGGAATTAACGGATCTTAACTATGAATGTAGGGCGCGTAGCCGGGGGGGGGGGGGGGGGGGGGG
>Ga0123355_10003110_pt1 | contig 23681 bp, 20 predicted proteins | sample TergutEmb28metaG_3_FD_89872 | JGI IMG/M metagenome (GOLD analysis project Ga0123355, IMG submission 89872) | Embiratermes neotenicus P1 segment gut microbial communities from Petit-Saut dam, French Guiana - Emb289 P1 | ecosystem: Host-associated > Arthropoda: Insects > Digestive system > Gut ... | reverse complement strand
TCACGTGTTATGTCACTTGGATATGGCTTTCTCATATCTCCATCACCTTTTTTGACAGGATTATACAATATTTTTATTCCATTGTGAAGACTCGGAACAGGCTCTAAAAACGGTCTGGCGGTTCGCAACAGTCAATCCGTGGCTTTACAAAAAATGGGCTTTGGTAGAGAAATTGTGTAAAGCAAAAAACGAAAAAATGAAAAATTTATTTTTGGGGGTGAAATATGAAAGGTTCTAAAACAAGGCGGGGTAGATATAAAACACGCCCAACAAGCGGAAGTAGCACTCCATCCACTACAAGCCCTACAACTCCCGTCCCAACAATACCAACTGCTTCTACTTCTTCATCTACACCTTCATCACCAATACCGCCAACTGCTCCTACTTCTACGCAAAATAGCAATTCAACAATTGGTAATGGTGTATTAGATTCTGTGACTGGTGAAGAAGATAGACTAAAGCTAGGCACTAAAGGGGCAAAGGTTTTAAGCGTAATTGACGGGTATTCACCTGATGATAAAGATGATTTTACCCTTCAAGCTGAACGAAAACATGGGTTACGTGCGCCAGCCGCTATATTAAATACGCGCCAATCCATAGTCGATTTACGCAAGGGAGGGCAACGGCGATTTTTTGAACGTAAAGACGGCGAAATAGAGGACAGCGTACTTCGTAAGGGCTTAGATGTCACCTATATTGCAACACAAGTGAGAACGCAGATAACTCCTGATGAAGACCAAGACGAAGAATCAAGTGTTACAGCCACAAGAAAGTTAATTCATGGCACAACGGATTTTGTTCAAATGGTTGCTACTGCTGAAAAAAAGCCAAATCATGAGAAATTGGAGAATACGGAAAAATCGGATATTACTGAACCTTCTCCAGATACGAGTATTGATACGCCAGAAGCACCAGTACAAAAACCCTTTGTTAAGCCCTCTAAAAATGATATTGAGCAATACAAACGAGTAAAAACCCGACATGCGGCAACAATGGGTAAGCCATCTGTTAAGACATTTCCAAAAGATATGTCAAAAGATGAAATGCGAGAGGTTATAAGGGAAACAAATAAGGAAATCATGGCACTTGAACGACATCCACAATCAATACAAAAGGATGTTAAATGGCAACAACAAATATATCATACAGCCAAACGTACCAGTTATCGTAATAAACGAAAAACAGGGCTACATCATGGTATCAGTAAAGAAGCACAAAAACCAGATACTATGATTGTCCCTACTCCAATTGCTTCAATGCCACCAGTTCCACCAACACCTGTCATTCCAGCAACTAAGTTTGATGTTACTAATCCAGCCACACCATCTGCAAAGAAACATCTAAAATATAGCCTATAATACTCCTAAGCATGAGTATAAACTGCTTATTTTGTTGTGTACGTTATAATCCATACTGAACCTATTCAATACACTCCTAAATTTAGGGAATAAATATGTAATATCTATTCGACAGTATGCTTTTTTATATTTTAGTGAGACTATAGCAACATGTACATGAGTAAGAGATACTGAGCAATTTTCATGAAAGTGCTATTACAAACCTAAAATTAAGGAGATGCTGTAATGAATTATGCAAGAATTGTAGGCAAAGTCGTAGATAGACTCTCCACTTATGATGGATTCATATATATGGTACGTACCTGTAGAAGCGGCAATAAAAAAGTCTATGACGAAATGTTTTTACGAAAGAGCAAAAACGTTGGTTGTGGCTTGCCATATGTCATGAAACCCGAAATATCTTAGCCTTTGTCTTTGGAGAGCGCAAAGATGTTGTGTTTAATGAACTAAAAACCTTGCTTGAATCCTTTGGCATTACCCATTTCTACTCTGATTGATGATTGGGGGGGGGCGTATAAGCGCAATCTTTCAGTGGATGAATATACTGTTGGTAAGTTAAACACTCAGAGAATTAGAGAATTGAACGTAAAAATCTTACCCTCAGAACTCGTATAAAAAGGCTTTGGCGTAAAACCATATGGTTTTCTAAGTCTATTGCTATGTATGATATTGTTATTGGGCTTGTTATCAACATCTTAGAGTTTGGTTTATGTGTTAAAAAAATGGCTTCACTGATTTAGAACATAACCGCTTCTCGGGTCATGTTCTAAATCAGTGAACTGTGGTAATATCCTCTAAAACGAAAGAGTGTTAACCATGGTAAAAGTTGAGTAAATTGACTGACATTTCTTGATTTTATCTATTTTCTCATATGCTACATAAAGCTACAACTCAATATCATCAACAACAAGTGACATATCTTCCAAGAGATTTACCATACCAAACTCTATTTTTCCTTCTGCACTGTGTGTAATCCTCACAATAGGACGGGTCATCAGATTGTGATTTTGATTAACTACAATCCCTTTGCACCCATTGCTTAGTTTTACCATAGTTCCATTTGGAAAAACCTGTGCATTATTTACAAATACATCCACTACATCAGGGTCGTAAGCTGTTCCTGAGTTGTTCTGGATAAATTCAATTATTTCATATATTTTCATTGGTTTTAAGCCGTCTATTCTAAGCCCATTGTGCAGGGTGTCAAATGTATCGGCAATTGCCATAATTTTTGCTGCTAGCGTTGTTTCTTCTCCTGTCTTATGAGAAGGAAAGCCGTTTCCATCATATCGTTCCATATGTTGAAATACTGCCGATTTGGTTATCAAATCCAGTGCTTGATTATGCTTTATCATATCGAAGCCCATGGCCGGGTATTGACGATATATATGTATATCTGTCTGGCTCATTTTACCCGTGCCGATTTTTTCCAACACTTCTTCAGGCACTGCCAACATACCTATATCATGCAAAAACCCCCCCATACAAAGATGAAACAAGGCATTAAGTGGAAGCTCAAAAAGCCTCCCAATTAACGTTGCCAAAATTGCTACATTCAAGCAATGATAATTGGGCATAACCTTGTTCATGGCCAATTCAGTAACATCAATACGAGTATCGTTTAACGCATAAATATCCTCGGCAATTCTCCATGCTACTTTGGTATATGGCAATGTAAAAAAAGTTTTCTTTTTATAGTCTTCCACAGGCTTCAAAAAAACAGTTGCCCTTCTCATTGCCTCATGCACTTCCAAACGTGTCTCATCGCTTAAAAGTATTGGTACTTCTATGCCTTGAGATACTTCATCCTCAACCAGCAAATAGTGAATGTTAAATGGGGCAATCTGCTCCTTATACTCCTTTAATTCTGTTCCGGCGGGCAAAATTAGTGTTCCCCTGCTATCATACAAAGATTTTGCCAAGACCATTTCATCTGTAAGTTTGTCGAGGCTAATTAGTCTCACATGACCACTCTTTTCTTATCCATTTACAAATCCGCGAATCCATTTTCTCATGATAACATGACTATATGATACCGCGTTACTGGATAATACACAACTATTCCCCATCTATTTCCTAGTCCTTTTTCTATATACAAAAATCACCATAAGCAATACAAGTAAGAAAATAGCAGTTACTAAAATGGCAAGGATTTCTTGTGAAGCAATTACGATAGCAATTAATGCCGTAATTGAACTTAATCCATATAATATGACCACTACCTGTTTTTGGGAATACCCCATATCAATAAGACGATGATGCAAATGCCCGCGGTCGGGTTCCATCCACGCCTTGAGAGAACGCCCCTTGACCACACGACGTGTAAATGCAAATAGGGTATCAAAAATGGGCAATGCCATTGCGAAAATAACTACAAGAACGGCCAGCAAAGTATAGCCCTTAAACACGCCAATAATTGATGACACTGCAAGCACATACCCCAAAAACAAAGCCCCAGAATCCCCCATAAAAACTTCAGCCGGATTAAAGTTACGCGGCAGAAAACCAAGGCAACTTCCGGCCAAAGTAGCAGACAGCACCACAGCCAAAGGACTTCCAGAAATAATACATAGAGCCATCAAACACATAGCACCAATTGCCGATACTCCCGCAGCAAGGCCGTCCAGCCCATCTATAAGGTTAACGGCGTTGGTCATGCCAATAATCCAAAATATAGTGAAAGGCACACTAAAACCCTGCAAATAAGCCGTAACAGGCCAAAAAACTATCTCAATGCGAATGCCAGAATACACAACCACTAATGCACAAACAAGTTGTGTTACAAGCTTGACCCTAGCACTAAGGGTACCGCCCAACAAATCATCTACAATGCCGGTTGTTGCAATAATCAAGGCACCAATGGCAAAGCCCACAAATTCGCGGCTACGGAAATATTCCATAAATATGGCCATTATTCCCGCAGTCACCATAAAACCCAAAATAATAGCAACGCCGCCTAGCCGTGACATAGGCTGTTTGTGCATATCCCGTTCACGGGGGTATGTCACGGCATTTAGCTTAAGCCCCCATCGTTTGGCAAATGGCGTTGCAAGCAACGAAATGCCAAACGAACAGGCAAAGGCGGCGATATACAAAATCCAGTCGCGTTCTACTAGTTCCATTATTTAGTTCCAAATAGTCTATCGCCCGCATCTCCAAGTCCAGGCACAATATAACCGTGACTATCTAAGCGTTCGTCTCTTGCAGCAGCATAAATGCGTACATCTGGATGTGCTTGCTGTAAACGTTTTTCGCCTTCGGGAGACATAAGCAAACATAAAAGCTTGATATTTTTAACTTGCTGGCTTTTCAAATATGTCATAGCCGCTACCGCTGTTCCACCAGTTCCTACCATTGGGTCTAGCAGTAAGATTTCACGCATATTGGAATCTGGTGGAAGTTTGCAGTAATATTCCACTGGCTCCAAGGAATCTGGATTTCTATACATACCTATATGCCCTATTTTGGCCGTAGGAAGCATTTGAGATATACCCTCAACCATTCCTAACCCTGCCCGTAGAATTGGCACTATTGCATATTTGCAGACTGTTTTACGTGCTTTAGTTTTTTGTACTGGTGTTTCTATTTCAATTTCTTCAAGAGGGGCATCACGCGTAGCTTCATAGCAAATAAACTGCGCTATTTCCCGCACCAGCTCCCTAAACTCTTTTGTGCCTGTTTCCACATTTCTAAGCATGGTCAATTTGCTTTCCACCAGTGGGTGGTCAATTATATATACATTTTCCACAGGATCCTCCTAGGTTGTCGCATTTCATTGCTATTTTGTTATTTAGCCTTTTTATTTCTTTGTTTTTCGTTTCCCTATTAATTTTTGTTATTTTTGTTATCTTTGTTAAAAATACGTTCTGCTAGCTTTATAAGCAAATCATAAATCTCGTTGGCGCATTGTCGGTATATTGCTAAATCACCGCCGTAGGGGTCGGCCACTGATATTGTGCTACCTACATATTCTCCCAATGTGTGTATCTCCTTATTAGGAAAATTTCTTTGTAGTGCGGCCTTATGACCCACTGTCATTGCTAGTATCAAATCTGCTTCTTCCATTATTTCTGTTGTTACTAAACGGGCGCGATGTTCGGCTAACTCAATTTCCCGTTCCTGCATAATGGTTATGGCATTATCACTAGCCGTTTCCCCATTCATTGCTGCTACTCCTGCTGATACTACATAACATATATTACCATCATTTGCATTTTCTTTTGATGATTTTTCCATAAAAATTTTTGAAGCCATTGCCTGTGCCATTGGGCTACGACAAGTATTACCTGTACATACAAATAGAACTCTCATACCTTTATCTCCTCGGCCGCCGCTTTTTTGAGCCTGTTCATAATTGCTGTGCCTATCCCATCTTCATCCACCCCTTCAGCAAATATGATATCTACGCCCAAATAATCAAAGTTGCGTAAACACCCAAACAAATCTTGTGCCATGCTTTCTGGCCTTTTTCTATTGCCTAATACGAAAATACTAGACTCTGGAAGACTATCATAAACATGAAGGGTTTGGGTAGTGGCCAAAATACCTACCTTTTGGGACGTAATCTCTCTTGACCTTTTGTAAATTTCTCGTGCTACAGCTTCTGGATAACCTGTTATAAGAATCAAAGGTGCTATGGGCGCATAATGGCGATATTTCATACCAGGGGCTAAAGGCGTGCCCTCTGTACTGCCTAAAAATTCTGAAACATTTCCTATCACATCCATTAGCATTTCCCGGGTAATGGCACCGGGACGCAACAGGGTTATTTCCCCGTCTTGATGCAAATCCAGTACGGTAGATTCCAGCCCGCTTTGTGTGGCACCGCCGTCCAGAACCATTTCAACATCGTTACTTGATGAAAAATCTTCAAGCACATGATGTGCTTGAGTAGGACTAGGTTTTCCAGAAATATTAGCACTTGGAGCAGCAATAATTCGCTCGGATGCCGCAATCAATGCCCGCGCTACTGGATGAGATGGAACACGTACAGCTATTGTACTTCTTTTACCAATAGTGTTGACAGTGGCTCCATTTATTTCATATTTGCAGTTTAGCACAAGAGTCATTGGCCCAGGCCAAAAAGCTTTTGCCAATCGTTCTATTACACTTGAAGTTTTGGTAGTGAGTTGAGTAATTTTTTCCAATTCGCCCACGTCATTAATATGCCAAATAAGTGGGTTGTCCGTTGGGCGGCCTTTAGCTTTATATATACGGGCAACGGCTTCCTCGTTGAGGGCATCAGCCCCCAATCCATATACCGTTTCCGTAGGAAAAGCCACCAGACCGCCACGCCGTATAATTTCCCCGGCCTGCCCTATAATCAAGGCATCGGGTTTATTAGCATCTACGATAGGACACAGCATTTTTTGTATTTCTTTCCACTTCCGCAAGGGCAAGGTTCGTTTCTTCCCACTTTTTCGCTACGTATTACGGTGTGTGAGCTTTTCTGGAGGTGATAAAATTCTTTCTGTTCTTCTTCAGAAAATATTTCATTCCACTCAGGAAGGGTGTATAATGCTTTTGCCTTGTACTCGACCATCTTCTTAAATAACCGTTCAAAGTCGATGTTCAGTACAATATGGGTATCAGCCTCCAACTCGTCCACTGGAGGCAGCCCATCCACCGCTTCGTGGATACCATCCACAAAAGCTGTAACATGTGCGTGAGATAAGTTAAATTGCTCACCCAATTCGGCCACGGTGCCCTCTACTTTCGAGAGCTTACTGGCCAAGATTTCTTTGTAAACTGCTTTTTCTTGGGACAAGTAATCGTCCCAAACGCGTTTCACGGCCTGCCCTTGGGCATCAAAGGCCAATCGTTTCCAAGCATCATATAGACCCATGCAATCCTCCTGTTATAAATGTGAATATTTTGCCTTTTGTTTTTTCGTTAACGTTTTGCAAACCAAAATTTTCACAGGAATTTTCCAAGGTATTCTACAATAGAATCTATACTTTGTCGATTACCGTAGCAGGAAATCTCTGGTTGTAGTAATAGCTTGCCAAAGCGTGGGTACAATATGACTATCTATGCGACACAGAAGGAGTGACAGTTGAAATGGAATTGTTAAAGGTATCAGGGCAATCGAAGCCAAAGCTGGTAGCGGGCGCGATTGCGGCAGTAGTACGCACTGGTGAAAGTGTAGAAATTCAAGCCATTGGCGCGGCGGCAGTCAATCAGGCCGTCAAGAGCATAGCAGTGGCACGGGGGTATGTGGTGCCAAATGGCATTGATTTAGTGTGTTACCCCGCATTTTCGCAATTGGATGTAGATGGGCAAGAAAGAACGTCAATACGCTTTGTGGTGGAAAAGCGGGCGTAAAAAGGCAAGTTGGACGTGAAAAGCGGCTCTACTGAAAAGTAGGCCGCTTTTTTTGAAAAAATACACAATATTTTCCTTTTGATTATCTGTCTGATTGTCTTGCATTAATAATTGTCTTACGGCAAAATCCTCACTAATCAACTTCACTTTTAAATCGGATGGAACTACTAGGGGGATGCTAAAAAAATATCTCATTCAAAGTGTCCATCGTTTTTAGTGCCAAATCAAAATCAAAATTTTCAATCTGTTTCACTAATACAGCCGTTTCTGGTATTGTCCGAAGTTCATCCGTTAAGCTTAAACTTTCGGCGTTTCGAGATTTTAATAAAGGAGAAAGTTTATCGAAAAGTATTTGGACTTTATCTGTATCTAAAACTTTGTCACCGGAAAAATCCTCCTCCTCTGGTTTTCCAATACTTTCAACCACTCGTGATATCTCATTTTCTAAGGCGGACAGCTGCTCGCTTGTTGGCGTCCTTCCTTCAGCTAATGCGATTTCCAAATGAGCGGCGGTCTTAACCAAAATGTCTTCCTCTATCAATCCGGCTGCACCTTTTATGGTGTGAACCAAGAGATGGGCTTTTTTATTATCGCTATCTCTAAGAGCCTCGCAAAAATCATTAAATGTATTTTTATGACTCTTTGCAAAGTCTATCCGTAGCGTTTTTATCAATTCACAGCTATTTTGATATTCGTTGATATTAATTTGGCTAAGAGAATTGTTGTTTTTAGTCGCTTTTGCCGCCTCAATCACTTCGGGCAACTGTTTATCTCTTATGAACTTGATTAATATCGTATTTAGATATTTCGTCTGGATAGGTTTTGAGATAAAGCTGTCAAAGCCACTTTTTATGAATTCTTCCGCTTGTCCTATCATGGCGTTTGCAGTAAGTACTACTATTGGATGTGTATAGCCAGTATCACGTATTTTGTGCATAGCTTCGATACCATTTATTCCGGGCATCATATAATCCATAAACACGATATCGTAAACATTGCCTGCCTTTATTTTATTTACAGCTTCATGCCCACTGTTACAAGTTTCGATATTAAGATGATAAAATGAAAGCAAGCCTTTGGCAACATATAGATTAGCTTCTACATCATCAACTACAAGAACGCGCCCATAAGGCATAGGTTCAGGTGTAAAAGCAAACCTTTTTATCGCAACCTTAGACCCTTCTCCAAACTGCTGTAAATTAAGAGATAATTCCTTGCCTAAAACCGCTGTTCCAGTGACTTTCTGTGGTATGTGTATAACTACTTTTGTACCTATACCCACTTCACTTTCCATATCTATATTAGCATCCATCATTTGTGCTAGACTATACACAATGGGCATACCCAATCCCGTGCCACTAATAAAACGATGCTCACGTTCATGGAAGCGCGTGTATTCATTACGTAGATTGTTTAATTGCTCTGGAGCCATTCCAAAACCAGTATCTTGAACGGTGATAATAACCGTTACACAACCTTCTTTTGCCTCTATATGTTGACATTGGAAGGATAATACTACCGAACCATGCTCTGTATATTTGAAGGCATTTGACAACAAATTGTTCATAATTTGCTCAATACGAAGTATATCACCTATGAGATGTATAGGCAGATTCTCATCCACATACAAACTGAATTTAACATCCTTACTCTGTAAATACGAAAAGTGCAGATGTGCAACATCTGCAATCATACTGGCTACTTCGTATTCTTCTTGTAGCAATTCCATTTTTCCAGCTTCAATTTTGGAAAGGTCTAGGATGTCGTTTATAATACCATGAAGCATATTTGCCGAATGAAGAATCTTGGCGAAAGATTCTTCTATATCAGGGGGCAGATTCGGGTTTTGCAGTTGTATTTCCGAAACACCCATAACCGCTGCAATGGGAGTGCGTAGTTCGTGGCTCATTCTTGCTAAAAATCTACTTTTTGCCTTGCTACTTTCTTCGGCAATTTCGATACGTTGCTGTTCTTCTTGTAATTTTCTAAGTTGAGTAACATCATTGGAATAAGTAATTACAACAATCTCATCATCTAAGTTAACGCATATGCCGTCTACTTCAAAGATAATAATATCTCCGTTTATTCTCTGCTCTGCAAACTCAAAGCTACCCGAACCTGATTGAAAGATTTCTTCCAAATGATTATCCCACTTTTTCCATGCAGATGTGCCATCTGATTGATAATCGGATGTTTCTCGCATTCCTATCTTGTAACTCTTTTTATCGGGAAATCCGTGAAAATCAAGAGCGGTTTTATTACATTCGATAGCCTCATATTTCCTGTTCCAATATTCAATAACAAGCGGGGTCGCGTCAAACATAAGCTGGATACGTTCGGTCATTTCCTGTTCACGCAATTTCATTTCCAGCTTACGTTCTCTTTCCATCGCTTCTTTAACTGGGCGCAAATCCTGACTATATACGATAATCATTGACTTATTCTGATGTGTAACATGTATCCATGTTGTTTCTGTTGGCAACTCTTCCCCATTAGGTAGGAGAAAAGTCCATTCTGAGCGGATGCTACCTTTTTCTAAAGCGAGATTTATCAGTTCAATATTTCTTTCTTCAGCCGCTTTTCCTCCTGGTTGATATTTGGTAGAAAAATTATAGGAATGTTCCATAAATTCGTTTTTATCGTTCATCTCAAAAATATCCAGCATTCGTTGGTTACAATCTATCATATTAGCGTTTTCATCCCAAAACTCTATCAATAGCGGCGTGGAGTCAAGTATCACCTGCACCAACTCGTGAGTTTCTCGCTCCTTTTTCAGTTCATTGACAACGTACCTCGAAAGCGCGTCAATGGTATTATTAACCGCATTTTTGATTTGTAGGAAGTCACCTTTGTAATCGCCCACTACTTTGTGGTTGAAATTGCCGTGAGCAAGGTCGCTCATCACGTCCCTAATTTCAACGATGGGAGCATCAACAGATTTGGCTATATTGTTAAGGCCGTTCATAATTTCACGCCATTCGCCGCTGTATTTGTCCGCTTCAATCACATAATGCAAATCTCCCCTAACTGCTGCTGCAACAACCATATCTTGCACTTCGGAACTAATGCCCTTTAGAGTTTCTGTAATTTTCAGAAAAGCATTAAAAACTTGGCCTATCTCGTCTTTAGAAATATTTTCGTTATCTATACTCACATTCAAATCCCCTTTGGAAACATTGCCTGCTAGTTGCACTAAGCCATTAATAGGGGAAATTTTACGCAAAATGATAATTACGCCAGTTATGCTCAAAATCGCAAATAGGATAGTGGAGGTAATGGCTAATCCTTCAAAAAAAGAGGCTGAAGCTTGCGCCTCCTCCTGATACAGTCGGGTACGTTCCTCAACTACTTCACTTAATTGACTAAGGGTTTGCATAATCGGAAGTCTGCCAGCCTCGTATGCCTCCCCAAACATTAAGTATAAAGCTAAATCCATGTTGTCTTCGGCTACAGCACTAAAGGCTTGTTCTTCCAACAAAGCAAGCTCGTTAGAAAGGTTAAGGGCTTGCTGTATCAAATCGCGTTCATTTTGTGGGGCGTTCAACTCTGTAAAGGTTGCCACGGCACGCTCTCTGCGTTGCACTATAATAATTTCATTCCAAAAATCGTTATATTCTTGTAGGTTCCCTGTCACAGCATATGCACGCGCCCAGCGGGTCAAATCTCTGGAAGCAATTTGTAAATCCTGCACAGCCATGTAAAGGAGTATTCTTTGTGCTGCGGCACTCTCTAGTCTATTATTAGCTTGGGAAGTAAGTAGAGAGAAAACAACATTCGTTCCAGCCAAAAACGCAAACATCACTACTAGAATTTTAACTAAATGTGAAATACTCATTATCAAAGTCCTCCATGGTGTACAATATTACATTTCTACTCGTTATGATTATAGCACATTAATACTTTTGATGGGACTGTACATACTGCCTTCGAGAATTTGCATTATGCGTTAATACGGTGTATAATTAAGTAAAACAGTCGGAGGTGTTGTTATTGGAATATATAACTACAAAAGAAGCCGCCAATCTGTGGGGCATAAAAGTCAGACGGGTACAAGCCTTATGCGAAAATGGCAAAGTCAAGAACGCAAAAAGGCTGGGTCATATATGGGTAATTCCGACAGGAACATCAAAGCCAATAGACGGCAGAACTAAGGCGGCAAAACAATCCTAAAAAATTAAGTATCCATTTGGAGGTGTGAATATGACAATAGAGCAATACACCGAAAGCCTTACATTGCGCGAGATGAAATGCGTATTGGGCGATAATGGGTGGGGATATGTCTTTCCGCAGGGTGATGTTTCCGCCGTTGATAAAGTTGAAAGACTTTTGAAAAAAGCAGGGGGCAAGCCTATTCATTGCGCCCTTGATGATTTTACTCAAGGCGGCAACGGAAAAGCTAAACCCGAATACATCATTACTATGAATGATGATGCAAATACAGTCATTGTCGTAGAGTGCAAAAATACAGTTAAAAAACACGCAAGCACGGATTTGAATAATCCTCGTGGCTTTGCCGTTGATGGGGTTCTTTACTATGCAAAGTTTTTGAAAGAGGAATATAATATAATTGCTGTGGCAGTTAGTGGAACAGTACTTACAAATATGAGAGTTGATACCTTCCATTGGCTGAAAGGTCAAGATGCTTACTTACCACTTAAAAAGGCAACGGATATTATTTTAGAACCAAAAAACTACATCAAACTTGTCAAAGGTGAAAAATTGCAAAAGGATTATTCGCTTGACGAAATTCGGGAAACGGCTATTGAAATGCACGATTGTTTAAGAGAAATAAAAGTTGTTGAGGCTCATAAGCCTATTTTCATTGCTGGGATTTTGATTGCCCTTTCTGATGATGATTTTTGCAAAATGTACTCCAGTTTGCCATCTTTCAAAACAGTTATGTCAAGCATACAAACTGCCATTGAGAGTGTGCTGAATAATAGCGGAATTAAAAATGATAGGGCTGCTTACATAAAGCTGGTTTTCAAAACCTTGCAAGACAACACGAAGTTTGCAAGCATACCACTAATTCAAAAGAAATCTATTAACTGGTATGTTGAACAACTCGAATTGAAAATTAAGCCCATGATGGATTACGCTGACAGCACTGTAGATGCTCTTGGCGTATTTTATCATGAGTTTATAAAATATTCAGGCGGTGATGGTAGCGGGTTAGGTATCGTCTTAACGCCTCAACATCTTACCGAGTTTATGTGTAGTTTGGCAGGAGTAAATAAAAATAGCCGTGTCGTTGATATTTGTTGTGGTTCAGGCTCATTCTTGGTAACGGCTATGAGCAAAATGTTCAAAAATGCCAATCCCGAAGAAGTCGAACGAATACGAAAAGAGCAGTTATATGGAATAGAGTTTGATGATGGGTTGTATACTCTCGCCATTGCTAACATGATAATTCGCCAAGATGGCAAGTCGAACATCTACAAAGGTGATTGTTTTAACGCTGAAATTTCCGCAGAGATTAAAACCAAAAATATAAATGTCGGACTGATGAATCCGCCATATTCGCAAACTGATAAATGTGAATTAGAGTTCACGGAGCAGTTGCTTAAAATGCTCACAGTCGGCGGCAAGGGTGTTGTTGTCGTACCTATGAGCTGTGCTATTGGCACGAAGTTTAAGGATGTTCGAGAAAGGTTGTTCAAAAAACATACTCTGAGTGCTGTATTTTCTATGCCTGATGATATTTTTTACCCAACGGGAACAAACCCCTGTGTTATGGTATGGGAAGCACATAAGCCCCACGATAGCAGTTTTGAAACATTCTTTGGCTATTGCAAAAATGACGGTTTTGTAAAACGAAAAAAGTTAGGCCGCATTGACCATTACGGAGCGTGGAGAGGTATTGAGGAACAATGGCTCAAGTTGTATCACAACAGAGATGTTGCTGATGGTCTTTCAGCGCGGCAATCTGTTACTCATAGTGATGAGTGGCTTTGTGAGGCATATATGAACACGGATTATAGTCGTTTGTCGCAAGAGGATTTTCAAAAGACAGTAAATGATTATTTGGCTTATCTCATAAAGGCGGGTGAAGTCAATGAAAGTTAAGGATTTGTTTGATGTACAATATGGGGTCAATCTTGAGCTAATGAGTTGTGAAACAACAACCACACAAGATATTGATGGTGTTAATTTCGTTGCTCGAACATCAAACAACAACGGTGTTGTTGCCGTCGTAAAAAAGATTAAGGGTGTTGAGCCACAACCCACTGGCACATTAAGCTGTTCAAGTGGTGGTAGCGTTCTTGAAACTTTTGTACAGACAAAACCTTATTATAGTGGACGAGATTTATATGTCCTTACGCCAAAATCTAATATGACACTCGCCGAAAAACTATATTACTGTATGTGCATAAGAGCCAATGCTTACAGATATAGCTATGGTCGGCAAGCAAATAAAACACTTCGAGAATTAGATTTGCCTGATGCCATTCCTAATTGGGTGCATGAAATAAAAATCAAACCAATAACCACAAAAAAAATAACGTACAATGCTCCATTACTGTATGTGGAAAAGTGGGGCGATTACACGTTAGGAGAACTTTTCAAATTCCATAAAGGAAAACGCTTAACCAAAGAGGATATGATGGAGGGTGGCATAAACTTTATAGGTGCTATTAGCGAGAATAATGGTGTTCGCCAGCTTGTGGATGTTGAGCCAATATTTCAACCAAACTGTATCACAGTAAATTACAACGGAAGTGTCGGGGAGGCATTTTATCAGCATAAACCTTTTTGGGCTTCTGATGATGTTAATGTTTTATATGCCAATGGTTGGGAATTGAACAAGTACATTGCTATGTTTGTCATAACAACAATCAAGGCTAATCAATACAAATTTAGCTATGGACGAAAATGGACTTTAGAAAAAATGAAAGAAAGCATTATAAAGTTGCCGAAAACTACTGACGGTTTTCCAGACTGGGCATATATGGAGGATTACATCAAGGCCTTGTCGTACAGTGATAGGATATAACGGTATAAATAAAAGCCCCCAACACGATAACATAAACTCGTGAAAGGGGCTTATTATTTAATCATGATTTTATCATTCATCTGCGTGCAATCATTTCATACCTGCATGATACGCTTGCAAACTTTTCACTTGTGGAGGTTGCTTGCTACGAGCGCGAATGGCTGAAATCACAACCAAAGCCATTTCTGGAGTGGTAAACATGGGAATGGATTTGCGAATTGCAGCGCGGCGAATATTCGGCCCCATGCTGTGAATAGAACCACCTGGGGTGTTAACCACCATATTTATTGTGCCATCCATAATCAGTTCTGATATGGGAGTTTCAGCATCAAGAAGGTCTGAAACAAGTCGGGATGGAATATTTGCTCTTTTTAGGGCTTCATGCGTACTTTCAGTGGCCAATAAACCAAATCCCAAGCTTTGGAATCCATTGGCTATTGTCGGCAAATCCTGCATATAGGCTTCTGAAAAGGATATCAACACCGTGCCAACCTTTGGCAATGGGCATTTTGCTCCTTCTTGCGCAAGGGAAAATGCCGCCTCAAAGGTAGAAGCCAACCCAAGCACTTCACCGGTAGAACGCATTTCTGGCCCAAGTACTGGGTCAACTTCATGGAACATATTAAATGGAAAAACGGATTCCTTAACCCCGAAAAAGTTTACATTTGCCGGTTTTAGTTTGGTAATATCCAATCCCTTTGTATCAGTAGCCGCTTGAACCATCATTTGCGTGGCCAGTTTAGCCATTTGAATATTGCAAACCTTCGATACCAATGGCACCGTGCGGGAGGCACGAGGATTAGCTTCCAACACATAAACTTTATCGTCTTCTAGGGCGTACTGTATATTCATAAGTCCAACAACGCCTAGTTCTTGAGCTATTTTTTGTGTGTAACCGCGAATACTGGCCATTGCACCGTCCGGTATAGAAACTGGTGGAATAGTACAGCCACTATCGCCAGAATGTACCCCTGTGCGTTCGATATGCTCAATAACAGTAGGTACAAATACATTTTTTCCGTCGCTAATAGCATCGGCTTCACATTCTAAAGCCCGCTCCAAGAATCGGTCTATCAGCACTGGAGGCATATCAGCATTTGCCGTAGCATTTTCCATATAAGCGGTTAGGGATTGGTCATCATATACAATAGCCATTCCTTGTCCGCCCAATACATACGAGGGCCGAACAATTAGCGGATAACCAATACCTTTTGCCACTTCCAGAGCCTCAGTGACAGTCTTAGCCATTCCACTTTCTGGCATTGGAATATCCAGCTTTTGCATCATAGCGCGGAAAAGGTCACGGTCTTCAGCAGTAGCAATAATATCAGGTTGAGTGCCTAGAATCGGAACCCCTAGAGCTTTTAATTCCCCTGCAATATTTAGCGGGGTTTGACCGCCAAACTGCACTACAACCCCCATTGGTTTTTCATATTGAAATATTGCAAATACATCTTCTACGGTAAGTGGCTCAAAATACAGTCTGTCAGCAGTATCGTAATCGGTGGAAACAGTTTCCGGGTTACAGTTGACCATTACCGTTTCGTAGCCCATTTCCCGCAATGCAAAAGTGGCGTGTACGCAACAATAGTCAAATTCTATACCTTGACCAATGCGATTGGGCCCACCGCCCAAAATCAATACTTTTTTGGAATTATCACTTACTGGACACGGTGTAGCACTTTCAGATAAATATGTTGAGTAGTAATAAAATTCATCTTCCGCGCCCGAAACTTGAATGGCTTCCCAACCCTTAACTAACCCTAGGGCAACACGCTGTTTTGCAATTTCGGTTTCAGGAACATCAAGTAGTTGTGCAATATATTTATCTGCGAATCCGTCTTTTTTGACTTGTAATAGTAAATTGTCTGGTAGCGTTTTTCCGCGATAAGTGATTATTTCTTCTTCCAAAACAACCAGGTCCTTCATATGCTTCAAGAAAAATGGCTTGATTGCAGTCAACTCATAAAGTTCATTTATGGTTGCACCTTTACGCAGAACTTCATACAAAATAAAGAAGCGTTCACCAGAAGGCCGTTTTAATAGTTCCAGCAATTCATTTTTTGATAGAGAATTATAACCTTTAGCAAATCCAAGCCCATAGCAACCAATTTCTAAAGAACGCACGGCCTTTTGCAAAGCTTCCTTGTAGCTCTTACCTATACTCATTGCTTCGCCTACGGCTTTCATTTGCGTGCCAAGCTTATCATTTGCCTCTGGGAATTTTTCAAATGCCCAACGTGGGAATTTTACTACAACATAATCGCCATAAGGAGCATATTTATCCAAAGTGCCTAGTCTCCAATAAGGCATTTCGCTTAGGGTAATTCCAACGGCAAGCTGGGCTGATACCCGTGCAATTGGGAATCCTGTGGCCTTTGAAGCAAGTGCCGACGAGCGAGAAGTGCGTGGATTAATCTCAATAACGACTATCCTGTCATCAGCAGAATTGTAAGCAAATTGGCAGTTGCAACCGCCAATTACACCAACTGCTCCAACTATTTTATAAGCATAATCTTGCAATCGCGCCATAACCTTTTCATTTACATCAAGCATTGGAGCGCAACAAATGGAATCCCCGGTGTGTACTCCCATAGGGTCAATATTTTCAATAAAGCAAATGGTAATAGAATGGCCAGTGGTATCACGAACGATTTCTAGCTCCAGCTCCTCCCAACCAAGTATACTTTCTTCTACAAGAACTTGATTGATTATACTGGCACTTATACCACGGGCAGAAACTTCTCGCAATTCTTCCTCATTGTAAACAATTCCGCCGCCTGTGCCGCCCATTGTATAAGCCGGGCGGATAACACAGGGATATCCAAGTTGCTTAGCAATGCTAACCGCTTCATCCACCGAATAAGCCGGGGAAGAACGCGCCATACCAATATTCAATTCTTCCATCATAGCCTTAAATGCTATGCGGTCTTCTCCACGTTCAATAGCCGCAAGATTAACACCTATGACTTCAACATTATACTTTGCGAAAACCCCGGATTTTTCCAATTCTATTGCCAAATTCAAGGCCGTTTGTCCGCCACAGCTAGGAAGTAATGCGTCTGGCCTTTCCAGTGCAATAATTTCAGTCAAACGTGCCTTGTTAAGTGGCTCTATATAAGTGGCATGAGCCATTTCAGGGTCAGTCATAATTGTAGCGGGGTTGGAATTCACCAAAACAACTGTATAACCCAAGTTTTTTAGTGCTTGGCACGCTTGAGTTCCAGAATAGTCAAATTCGCATGCCTGCCCTATTACTATAGGGCCAGAGCCGATTATTAGTATCTTATTTATGTCCGTTCTTTTGGGCATTCTACTTTTCTCCTCACTGTTTCAACAACAACTCTAGCACTGCCTTTTGCGCATGAAGGCGGTTTTCAGCCTCATCAAAGATTTCGTTGCTATGAGCTTCAAATACTTCCGCTGTAATTTCCTCACCACGATGCGCCGGAAGACAATGTAAAACTATAGCCTTTTGATGGGCAAGTGCTAGCAATCTATCATTAATTTGATAACCCGTGAAATCTTGCCGACGCTTTTTGGCATCTTCTTCTTGACCCATGCTAGCCCATACATCTGTTACTAGTACATCTGCGTTATTTGCGGCTTCCTCTGGGTCATTTACAAGAGAAAAATTCGGGGCAAATTTTTGTGCAAAAGCTAGAACATCTTGGTGTGGCTCGTATCCCTTTGGAGTGGCCACTACCATTTTCATATCGCAAGTAAGCGCGCCCACAACCAGAGAATTACATACATTATTGCCGTCACCAATATATGCAATCTTTATTCCTTCAAGCGCGCTATGATATTCCCGTATAGTCATCAAATCCGCTAGAATTTGGCATGGATGTGCAAAATCTGTAAGCCCATTAATTACAGGAATAGTAGCCCACTTGGCCAAAGATTCCACCTCGTTTTGGCCAAAGGTACGTATCATTATCCCATCCACATAGCGCGAAAGAACACGTGCAGTATCTTCAACTGGCTCACCACGGCCAATCTGCAAATCGTTATGAGTAAGAAAAAGTGCTTGCCCACCCAATTGATACATTCCCGTTTCAAATGAAACGCGGGTTCGAGTTGAAGCTTTTTGAAAAATCATAGCAAGGGTCTTGCCTTCTAATGTGCGATGCTCTATGCCATGCTTCAAATTGTATTTCATTTGGTCAGCCAAGTTTAATATGTCTAAAATGTCCTGCTTGGTTAAGTCAAGCATTTTGGTTAAGTCCTTTTTCATGAAATAAAATCCTCCTTACGTTAAAATAGCGATAACAATTCGTTTTTTGATATTACAATCTAATAAATATCCAGCCACCAATCATAATGGCAGAGTATTTCTTCTGTCGGATTATAGGCAAGAAAACGGTATTCAAAAGCGGTGAGACATCCCAAATGTGCAATGGAACATTTTGAGATATATTCCAGCAATTCATGATGTGCTTCATAGATTATTTTCTTACTACGTTCATTAAGTGTTTGAAAATGTTCGTTCAAGTCTAATATATCACCGGGTATATACTTGAAACTAGATGGTTCAGGAAAATAATCATGCATCCAATGTTCACGCAGAAGTGTCTCCCATTCCTCAACAGATGTCTCATTGGCATATGAATCCTCCCATTCTTCAGTAGAATAGAGGAATTTCTTTAATGCGGTCACAACTGCCCTATCAAATGATTCGAATTCTCGAACATCAACAAAAATTATGCTCATACTGCCATAACCTTTGTCATGCTCTGGCACTATTGTTCCATCATAATAATGCGTTCCATAAACTCTTAATTGCAAATCCTCAAGATTAATTTTGAACCAGTGGTATGCAAAAAGTTTTATATCGCTCCGTAAACGCATGACTGAATCTTCTAACTGTTCTATAACTGGACTTTCTACTGGAACGTGAGTACATTTTTTTTGTTTATTTAGCGGCATTTTCCCGCAATACCTTTTCAAAAATTTCAAGCCCAGCATTAATATCCTCCATACTGATTACCAATGGCGGAAGGAATCGCAATATATCAGTTCCGGCGGTTAATGCTACAAGCCCGGCTTCCAGTAGTTTTGTATTAATTGTAGCTGGGGGTACTCCTTCCAGCTTAACACCTAGCATTAGACCTTTACCACGAACTTCTGTTACTTGCGGCAATTCCATAGCTTGGATTTTTTCGCGTATATAATTGCCTTTTTCATTTACTGACGGAAGAACAGTTTCCAATATTTGAAGGGTGGCTAATGCGGCGGCACAACACACTAAATTTCCGCCATAAGTAGTTGCATGGTCACCAGCACCAAGGGTTTTGACCAGCTTATCTCCTACCATAAACCCACCAAGAGGTAATCCTCCGGCAATGCCTTTTGCAAAGCTAAGCCCATCTGGTATAATGTCTATCCCTTGAAAGCCAAACCAGTCCCCAGTACGACCAATGCCTGTTTGCACTTCATCCATTAGTAAAAGCCAATCGCGTTTGCGACATAGTTCCGCCGCTTTTTGTACATATTCTTTGTCCAGCGGAACTACTCCGCCTTCGCCTTGAATTGGTTCAATTAGCAATGCGCAAACATCATTTCCTTGAGCTTCAAGTGCTGTTAAATCTCCAGCGGGTACATGTCGAAAGCCAGGCGTAAATGGATGAAAGTGATTATGAAAGCGTTCCTGCCCTGTTGCAGCCAATGTAGTAATTGTACGCCCATGAAATGAATCTCTAAGCGTTATAATTGTGGCGCGTTCTAAGACGTTTTCGGAAGTAGAATCAGAATTGACGCTTGAGCCATATTTATCATTACTGTATTTACGGGCGGCTTTAATCAAGCCTTCATTGGCTTCTGCACCAGAGTTCGAGAAAAAAACTCCTTTCATGCCAGAAAGTCTACATAAAAGCTCTGCCACTCGTGCGCCAGGTTCTGTATAATATAAATTGGATGTATGTGCTAAAGTTCGTACTTGTGTATTCACAGCCTCCACCCATGTAGGATGTGAATATCCTACAGAGTTAACCCCGATGCCTGAGGCGAAATCAATATATTCCTTGCCTTCGCTGTCCCACAAATGACAACCCGAACCCATTGTAAAAGCCACTGGGAACCGAGCGTATGTGGGTAAAACATGATTATCATACATTCCTTTAATTGTTGCAAAATCCTCCATTTTATCCTCCATTCTTGTATTTAAGCCTGTCTATACTCGTGAACCGAAACATTTTCTGCACAGGTGCGAGGATTTTTGCGTGAGTGCAAGGAAGCACCAACGACGTGTGCTATAGGCACGCTAGGCGGTGTTGACGAAGCAATCGCGCAAAAAGACTGCACATGGGCGGAAAATGTTTCAGTTCACGAGTATAGTATCCTTTTTAAGCCCTATTGGCCTATAATCATTGTTCCAATGCCTTGGTCACTCAATAGCTCCATCAAAAGGGAATGAGGAATACGCCCGTCCAAAATATGCACTCGTGGCACGCCACGCCGCACTGCTTCTACACAACAATCCACTTTTGGAATCATTCCGCCTGAAATAATACCAGATTTAATAAGTTGCGGCACCTCTGATAGAGTAACGGTGGGTATTAGCGTGTCATCGTCAGAAGGGTCTTTTAGCAGCCCGCGTACATCTGTTAGCAAAATGAGTTTTTCAGCCCCTACTGCTACTGCAAGCTGTGCCGCCGCGCTATCCGCGTTAATGTTAAAAACTTGCCCCGGTTCTATGCCGCAAGCCACGGTAGATACCACAGGTATATATCCCCCAGTTAAGGCTAGTTTTACAGGTTCTGGGTCGATATTTGTGATTTCGCCTACCAATCCTAGGTCATCTTTGCTATCAAGCTTTTTTGCTTGCAGAAGTCGCCCATCAATTCCTGATATACTTAATGCCTTGCCGCCTAGTTCCCCTATAAGTTGAGCAATTTGTTTACTTACTCGCCCGGTTAATACCATTTGGACAATATCCATGGTTTCATCGTCGGTATATCGTAGTCCGTTTACAAAACGGGACTCCTTTCCTACCTTGCCCAACATTTCATTAATTTCTGGCCCACCGCCATGAACCACCACCACGCGTATACCTACCAAGGCAAGCAAAACAATATCGCCAATCACCTGACGGCATAATTCGTCGGTTTGCATAGCTCCGCCGCCATATTTAATAACCATAGTTTTTCCATGGAACCGTTGAATATATGGCAATGCTTCATAAAGTATGCGTGCCTGGTCAATTGATTTTTTTGATTTAATCGAAATTCTATCCTCAATTGTCACTGCTTGTATATCATCAGTTAACATGCTTGGTGCAATTGACATATGAAATCACGTCCTATAATCTCCATTTATTTTTATATAATCGTAAGTCAAATCACAACCATAAGCCTCAGCACTATATGTGCCGTCTGATAGTCCCACTGAGATTATGACTTCTTTTTCGCTTAAAACTGCTTTTGCAAAATCCTCATCAAAATCAAGCCCCGTGCTTTGTTTGCATACCTGAAGGTTTCCAGCCGTAGAAGAAAACCCCACATCTACTTGCATGTGTCCAAACTCAGCACCGCCATAACCTAAAGCACATAGCACCCTTCCCCAGTTAGCGTCCGCGCCAAACATAGCCGCTTTGACCAAGGAAGATGATATAACTGATTTGGCTAGCATTAGAGCATCCCGTTCTGTTCCAGCCCCACTTACCTTGCATATAAGTAGTTTGGTCGCGCCTTCACCATCGCGAGCAATATCCTTTGCTAGTTTAAGATTGACTGCATTAAGGGCAGCTAGGAATAAATTATAACTTTCTCCTTCATCTTCAATTATAGCATTTCCAGCGGCACCAGAAGCCAAAATAGCCGACATATCATTGGTAGAAGTATCACCATCCACACTTATTTGATTGTAAGTGTAAGTAGCAGAAGTCTGCATAGCTTTTTGCAACATTTTTGGAGAAATATCACAGTCTGTTGTTAAAAACGCAAGCATAGTAGCCATATTTGGATGAATCATACCTGAGCCTTTGGCAATACCGCCAATTGTTATGATTTTTTCGTCTTTTTCGCCCAATGTGAATTTTACAGTGCAACTTTTGGCGAATGTATCAGTAGTCATAATGGCTTCTGCCACAGGTTCATTGTCTTGTGAAAGTGATTTAACAAGTTTAGGAACGGCGGCGGTAATGGCATCCACAGGCAATGGTACACCAATAACTCCAGTCGAATTAACAATAAAATTTGTGGCTTCAATGCTAAGTTCTTTTGCAGTGGCATTTACCATGGCTTTTGCGGCCTCCATACCACCAGGGGCGCAAGCGTTAGCATTGCCAGAATTACAGAGAATGGCTTGAGCTTTCCCATTTTTCAAATGTTCCATTGTAAGCAGAACGGGAGCGGCTTTTACTTTATTGGTTGTATACACAGCAGCGGCGTTGCAAAGCCTATCGGCCATTATCAAAGCCAAATCTCGTTTAGTTTTATTTTTTCTAATGCCACAATGAACGCCAGCGGCGGTAAAGCCTGGTACAGAGGTAACTCCCCCTGCTTCTATAAATTCTATTTTATTATTCATATGATAATCAACTCATTTCTATAATCTTTGCAATTTAGTGGCAATGCGCCTTAGAGCCTGTCTAAATTACATCAATCCTGTAGTTTCGTCCAACCCACATGCAATGTTCATGCACTGTACAGCCGCACCTGAAGCCCCCTTACCTAGATTATCATGTCGTGCGGTGAGCAATACTTGTTTATCATGGCCAAATAAAAACAATTCCATATTATTGGTTCCATTGCAAGCAGTGGGGTCTAAAAAACCGTTGTCGGTATATGTGTCCGTTTCAAGTGACATTACCTTGATAAATGGGCAGTCTTGATAGTGTTCCGCTAAAGCTTGCCATATATCCAATTTACTCGCCATTTGCCCCAAATTATGTGTCCACAATGGTACATTAACAAGCATTCCTTGTGGCATATCACCCACCACAGGCATAAAATGAGGCTCATGAATCAATTCGCATATAAATTTTATTTCTGGCAAATGTTTAT